>Ga0182737_1000059_pt1 | contig 244984 bp, 229 predicted proteins | sample eDN5th30CBELigOP_FD_128878 | JGI IMG/M metagenome (GOLD analysis project Ga0182737, IMG submission 128878) | Enriched Organic Plus compost microbial communities from Emeryville, California, USA - eDNA 5th pass 30_C BE-Lig OP (version 2) (version 2) ... | reverse complement strand
GCCGTCTTCGGTTGCGGCAACGAGCTTGGCCTTGATCTCCTTCACGACCTCGATGGCCGAGTCCATGCCGGCATAGGCGGTGTCGACCTTGGCGGCGCCGAGGCCGAGGGCGTCCTGAACGGCGGAGAGGGCCATGTTGTCCGAACGCATCGTGGTCGCGATCGACCAGTAGGCGGCGTTGTCGGAGGCTTCGCCGACGCGAAGGCCGGACGAAACGCGGGCCTGCGTATCTTCCATGCTGGAATCGATGGACCGGAGTGTCTGGAGAGCAGCCATGGCTGCGACGTTCGTCAGGATGCTTGTCATAATAAGTGCCCCATAGTTGGCTGACGGGAGAGGGACATTCCGGGTGGCGCCGGGAACGACGAGCAGCGTCATGCCTGCTAACGAGCTTCTTAAAGAGTGTTAACTCGCCGTTTCGTTGTGCCCATATAATCGTGGCATGGTTAACGAACTCTAAATTTGAATTAACGATATGCATCACAAAGCACGAATGCCGCGCCCGTTTCCGGGCGCGGCGTTCGAGAGGCGATGGAGGCTCAGCCAACCTCCATGCGCATCGATTAGCGGAACAGCGACAGCACGCTCTGCGAGTCGGAGTTGGCGATCGACAGAGCCTGGATGGCGAGCTGCTGCTGGGTCTGCAGGGCCTTGAGGCGGGTCGATTCCTCGTTCATGTCGGCATCGACGAGACGGCCGACGCCCTTGTCGATCGAGTCTGTCAGCTTGGAGACGAACTCTTCCTGCAGGTCGATGCGCGAGGAGATCGAGCCGAGCGATGCAGCGGCGCTGGTCATCGAGCCGAGGGCATCGTCGACCATGCTGATGAGCTTGCCGAGCTGCGTTGCCGTGGTGTTCGAATCAATCGTCAGGTTGGAGACCGAAGCGTTCGTCGTGGCAGCGGGTGCCTTGGTCGTGTCGACCGCCCAGGCCGTGGCGCCGTCGTCGAAGGCGACTTCCTGCGTGGGAACGGTGCTCTGGTCGACGGCTTCGACCCAGACCTCGCTCGAGACCTTGACGTAGTTCTTCGCGCCGTCGGTGGCATAGTTGCCATCGAAGGTGGACGTGCCTGCGCCGGCCGTGATGATGTCGTCGATCGAGTAGGACTTGACCGTGACGGGGCTGACGACGCCGCCCGTGTTGATGTTCAGCGTGATGCTGGCATCTTCGATCGAGGACGTCTTGTCGAGGATACCGGTGTCGCCGCCGGTGTCGAAGAGAACCGTCGTGCCGGTAAGCGCGTAGTCGACCTTCTTGACCGACACGTTGCCGGAGGCGTCACGGACGAAGGAACCGACAACGCTCTTAGTTTCAGAACCGCCGGCTGCCGTCAGGTCCGTCTGGAGCCAGTTCTCGCCCGAGAACGATGCGGCTTCGGCGATGCTTCCGAGCTGGTCCTGGAGCTGGGTGATTTCTTCCTGGATCTTGTCCTTGTCGACGCCGTCTTCGGTTGCGGCGACGAGCTTGTTCTTGATCTCCTTCACGACTTCGATGGCCGAGTCCATACCGGCATAGGCGGTATCAACCTTGGCGGCGCCGAGGCCGAGGGCGTCCTGAACGGCCGAAAGGGCAGCGTTGTCGGAGCGCATCGTGGTCGCAATCGACCAGTAGGCGGCGTTGTCGGAAGCCGAACCGACGCGCAGACCCGAAGAAATCCGGTTCTGGGTATCTTCCATGCTGCTGGAGATGGACCGCAGCGTGGAAAGCGCTGCCATTGCGTTGGTGTTGGTGAGAATGCTGGTCATTGCTTGTCCCTTTGAACGAAATACTGAGGGGGACATACCGGGTTGGATTACTTACCGGTCATGACGGTTCGGCCTCATGCCAACTCGGCTCCTCCGGCGTTCCGGAGGGATACCAAACCCGTCATCTGAGGCAAAATTCGCAGCCATTTCTTGCCAACAGCTTAACCGGCACCGGAGGGAGCGAGCCATCCCCGGCGTGTAGTGAACGAAACCTTAATCGGATTGGTTAACGCCGGTCAGTTGAACGAGCGCACGAGACTGCCGACGAGGAGGTTCCAGCCGTCGATGAGCACGAAGAACAGGACCTTGAAGGGCAGCGAGATCGAGGTCGGCGGCAGCATCATCATGCCCATGGCCATGGTGATGGTGGCGACGATCAGGTCGATGACGAGGAAGGGCAGGACGACGAGGAAGCCGATCTCGAAGCCGCGGCGGATCTCCGAGATCATGAAGGCGGGGATGACGACGCGCAGGTCCGCGACATTGCCCTCGACGACCTTCTGCCCGCGCTCCTCGGCGAGCGAGATGAAGAGATCGATGTCCTTGTCGCGGGTATTGGCCACCATGAAGGCGCGGAAGGGCTCGGCGATCCTCTTGGCCGCCTCCGTCTCGTCGATCTGGTTGGCGATGAGCGGCTCGACGCCGTTCTGCCAGGCGCGGTCGAAGGTCGGCGCCATGACGTAGAAGGTCATGAACAGGGCGAGCGAGACGAGGATCATGTTCGACGGCGTGGTGGAAAGCCCCATGCCGGATCTCAGGATCGAGAAGGCGATGACGAAGCGCGGGAAGCTCGTCACCATGATCAGGATGCCGGGCGCCACCGAAAGGACGGTCAGGAGCCCGAAGGTGCGGATGATCCAGGAAGCGACCGAGCCGTTGACCGGCGCATTGAGGAGGTCGCCCGGCAACTGCAATTGCTGCTGGGCGTAGGCCATGCCGGTCATCGCCATCATGGCGAGAAAGGTCAGAAGGACTCGAATCATTCGATCACGAAGGTGCGGAACATGACGTTGGTTACGCGCCCTTCGGACCTGAGGTCAACCCGCTCCTGCAGGTCCTCCCTGAGATATTGGAAACCGCGCGGTCCCTGCACCTGCTGGAGCGAGACCGTGCGCATGTAGGCCATGATGTCCTGGTGGATTTCCTCCGCCAGCTTGACGTCCGGCGCCCCCTTGAACATGAGGGCCACTTCGAGGCGGACCCGGTTGTCGGAGGGATAGGCGAGATTGCTGGTGATGGGATCGAGCAGGACGATGCCGTTCTCCTGGGTGGAGATATGCGGGATCTCCGCGCCCTCGCCTTCCTTGCCTTCCTTGCCGCCCTCTGCCTTCGCCACTTCCGCGGCCGGCTTTTCGGCCGGCGGCGGGGCGAGCATGTTGCCGACGAACCAGCCGCCGCCGGCGGCAAGCAGCGTCAGCACCGCGACCGCCGCGATGGTGACGACCAGCGAGGGCTTCTTCTTTTCCGTGGCCTGTTCTTCGTCCGCCATAGGCTTCTTCCCGTGTTGCGTCAGAGCGGCGAGAACAGATCGACGGCCTGCTGGCCCCATGGCGGCTGCTGCACCTCGGTCAGGCGGCCGCGGCCGCCGTAGGAGATGCGCGCTTCGGCGATCTTCTCGTAGGAAATCTGGTTGTTGGCGTCGACATCCTGCGGGCGCACGATGCCGGCGACGTTGAGGATGCGCAGCTCGTGGTTCACGCGCACTTCCTGCGAGCCGCTGATCAAGAGGTTGCCGTTCTCGATGACGCCGGTGACGACGGCGGCGACGAGCAGGTTCAGCTTCTCCGAGCGCTCCGTCGTGCCGTCGCCCTTGGTGCTGGTCGAGGAGCCGAAGGAAAGGTCGGCCTTGGTATCGACGTTGAAATTGTTGCCGGAACCGCCGAAGCCGATGTTCATGCCGCTCTTGTTGGTGCGCGAGCGGTCGGTCTTGTTGTCGAAGCTCGCCTTGTCGTTGACGCGGATGTTGACGGTCAGGATGTCGCCGATCTTGAAGGCGCGCGAATCCTTGAAGAGCGCCGACTGCTGGTCGCGCCAGATGGAATAGCCCGAGACGGCCGTGCGCGGCTGCTTGGGATACATGGCCATCTGCGGCGTCTCGGCATAGTTCAGCCCGCTGCCGATGGGGCTCATCGACGGCGCCTTGCCGATCTCGTTCACGGCCTGGCTGGCGCAGCCCGACAAGGCCAGCGCGACGGCGAGTGCGGAGGCGGTCTTCTTCATGACGGGTCCTTTGACGTGTTCGGATCGCTCGCCGAGGCAATGATGCGGGTGAGCACGGCGGCCTTGTCGGCGGGCATTTCCCCGAGGATCGTGCTCGACTGGCGCGGCGCCAGCTTCATGACGATGGCCGATGCGATTTCCGGATCGAGCGCCGCAAGCTGGGCGGCGGCGGCATCCGGCTTCATCTTCTTGTAGATCTCGACGAGGCCGGCTTCCGCCGACTTCAGGAAGTCGTTGCGGCGCTTCAGCCAGTCCTCGTATTCGGCGCGCCGGGCCTCGAGCGTCTTGATGCGCTCGTCGACGTCCTTCTGCAGGTTCTCGAGCTCCTGCTTCTGGAGCAGGTAGCGCTGGTCGCGCGCGGCGTCCGCGATATTGGTGCAGAACTCGCGGATCTCGTCGGCGCTCGCCTTGGTGGTCGTGATGACCGGCCGTTCCTCGGCGAAGGCGCCGGGAATGGCGAGCATCACGAAACCGGCAAGGGGAAGCGCCAGCTTGCGTGCGAGGGCGGGAAGCGTCATGCCTTTGTTCATTGCAGCACCAGTTCCGCCTGGAGAGCGCCGGCCGTCTTGATGCTTTGCAGGATGGAGATGATCCCATCCGGCTTGACGCCGATGCTGTTGAGACCCGAGACGAGCGAGCGCAGGCTGGACCCGTCGAGCATGGCGACGTTGCCGCCGTCCTGCTGGACGAGGATATCCGTGCGCGGCTGGACGGCCGTCACGCCCTTGGAGAAGGGTTCGGGCTGCACCACTTCGGGCATTTCGTTGACCTGCACGGTGAGCGAGCCGTAGCTGACGGCGACCGGCGAGATGCGCACGTCCTGGCCGATGACGATGGTGCCGGTGCGCTCGTTGACGACGACGCGCGCGGGCGCGTCCGTTTCGATCACGAGGTTCTCGATATCGGCCATCAGGCGGGAAAGGTCCGCCATCTTCGGCTTTGCGACATAGACGGACTGCGAATCGCGCGATTCGGCGATCGGCGCGCCGTATTGCGCGGCCGCATAGCGGTTGATCGCGTCGGCCATGCCGACCGAGGTCGAGAAGTCGGGGTTGCGGAGCTGCAGCACGAGATCGGCGGCGTCCTTGAAGCGCGAGGGCAGCTCGCGCTCGATGATCGCGCCGTTCGGCACGCGGCCGGCGGTCGTCACGCCCTGCTGGACGGTCGCCGCATCGCCGTTGGCGCTGACGCCGGTGACGACGATGGAGCCCTGCGCGACGGCGTAGATCTGGCCGTCGGCGCCTGAAAGCGAGGTCATGACGAGCGTGCCGCCGCGCAGCGAGGTGGCGTCGCCGAGCGAGCCGACCGTCACGTCGATGCGGCTGCCGGGGCTTGCGAAGGGCGGCAGGTTGGCCGTGACGAGCACGGCCGCGATGTTCTTGGCGCGGGTCTGCGTGCCGACCATCGAGATGCCGAGGTTCTGCAGCATCGCGCGCATGGACTGTTCGGTGAAGGGCGAGGAGCGCATGCTGTCGCCGGTGCCCTGGAGACCGACGACGAGGCCGTAGCCGATGAGCTGGTTGTCGCGGCCCGACTGGAGCGAGGCGACATCCTTGATGCGGGCGGCGGGAAGCGCCGGGCCTGCTGCCAGCATGAGGCAGGCGATGGCGGCAAGGGCGCGGCGGAAGAAGGTCTGCATCATTTCACCACCACATGCACGGTTCCGTCGTCCATGACCGTGCCGGAGACGATCACGCCCGAATCCTTGTTGCGGACCTTGATGAGATCGCCGACCGCGGCATCGGCCAGCGGCGTTCCGGCGGCGCGCAGGACGAGCGAGCCGTTGTCGAAGACGAGCTGGACGGTGGTGCCGCGGGAAACGGCGAAGGGCTCGCGCAGCGCCGAGGTGAGGATGACGCGGCCGGGCAGCAGCGTGCGCTTGGTCACGAGGCCGCTGACGTCGGCGATGGTCTCGGCATAGCCCTTGACGATGTTCGGGTTGGTCACCTCAACCTCTTCGAGCTGGCCGGCATCCAGCTCCTCGCCGGGATAGATGATGCGCTTCGGCACGACGGCGGTGTGCGCGTCGGCAAGCGCCGCCCCGGCCACGCAAAGACCGACGAGCGCAGCGGGCGCGACGAGGGCCGCGCGCCGCAGGGCCGGAAGGATTCTTCCCGTACGAAGAGCTGCTGTCAGGCGAAACATCATGTTCCCCGCGTGTCCGGTTGCTATCTCAGGTTCTTGCTGACCACCGCCGCCATTTCGTCGGCCGCCTGGATGATCTTGGAGTTCATCTCGTAGGCGCGCTGGGCCGAGATCAGGTCGGTGATTTCCTTGACCGGGTCGACGTTGGAGGCTTCGAGATAGTTCTGCTGGATATAGGCGAAGCCCGCCTCGTCCGGCGCGCCGACATTGGCGGGGCCAGAAGCCGCCGTCTCGCGGTAGAGGTTCTCGCCGAGCGGCTCGAGGCCTGCCTCGTTGACGAAGTTGGCGAGCGTGATCTGGCCGAGTTCCTGCTGCTCGCCCGCCACGGTGGCGAAGACCTGGCCGGACTTGCTGACGGTCACTTCCGTCGCGTCCTCCGGCACGGTGATGCCGGGCACAACGGTATAGCCGTCGAGGGTGACGAGCTGGCCTTCGGCATTGGTGTTGAAGGCGCCGGCGCGGGTATAGAGCGTGGAGCCGTCCGCCGCCTCGATCTGGAACCAACCGCGGCCGATCAGCGCGAGGTCGAAGGAGTTGCCGGTGGAGACGAGCCCGCCCTGGAGATGCAGGTTGCGCACGGCCGCGGTCTTGACGCCGAGGCCGATGATCGCGCCTTCCGGCACGACCGCCTGGTTGGCGCGGTTGGGAACGCCGGCGGCCCGCTCCGTCTGGTAGAGAAGGTCGGAGAACTCCGCGCGGGCGCGCTTGAAGCCGGTGGTGTTGATGTTCGCGATGTTGTTCGCGATGACTTCAAGGTTGGTCTGCTGGGCGTTCATGCCGGTCGCGGCAATGGCAAGGGCTTTCATGTCCGGTCCTCAGATCTGCATTCTGGCGATTTCGAGATAGGCGGTGACGACCTTGTCGCGGATGGCGATGGCGGTCTGCAGCGTCTGCTCGGCATTCATGACGGCATCGACGACTTCGCGGGTCGATGCCTTGCCCTGGATGGCTTCGAAGGATTTGGTCTCGCCCGCCTTCAGCGTGCCGACCATCTCGCTGGCCATGTCGGTCATCACCTGGGCGAAGCTCGTCTGGGGCGCGCCCTGTGCGGCAGCGGCGGTGACGGAATTGGATACGCCGGTTTCGACGCCCGAAAGAGCGCTGCTCGGAAGAAGGCCGTTGAGGCCCTTTACACTCTCGATCATTGCGAGGCCCTCAGAAGGTCGATGGTCGCGCTGATGAGGTCGCGCGACTGCTTGATGCTCTGCAAGTTTGCTTCATAGGAGCGGTTGGCCTCGCGCATGTCGGCCATCTCGACCAGCATGTTGACGTTCGGGACCTTCACGAAGCCCTTCTCGTCCGCGGCGGGGTTGCCCGGATCGTATTCCGTGTGGAAGTCGGTCTCGTCGACGCCGAGCTTGGACACTTCGACCAGCGAAGCGTTGGTGGCGCGGTCGAGCTCGGCCGAGAAGGTCACGGTCTTGCGGCGGAAGGGGTCCGCGCCGGGCGTGTCGCCGGTGGAGCGGGCATTCGCCAGGTTTTCCGAAACGATGCGAATGCGGGTAGACTGCGCCTCAAGTCCCGAGGCCGCGACTTTCATTGAAGCTACAAGCGGATCCATTTTTTACCTTCTGACTGTCATCAGCATCATGCGATGAAAGGCCTTTACGAGGCCGGCATTCAACTCGAACTCACGCTTGACCTGGCCTTCCTTCATGAGTTCCTCGGCAAGGCCGACAGTGTTGCCGGACTCCTGCACGCCGATCTCCTCGGTGGGCTTGGTCTCGATGACGCGGCTTGCCATTTCGGTTTCGGTGAAGTGGCCGGGCTGCGTCGCCGCCATGCGGATGCCCGTGGTTTCGAGCACCGACTGGAAGGGGGTCACGTCCTTCGCCTTGAACCCGGGGGTATTGGCGTTGGCGATGTTGCCTGCAACCACGCTCTGGCGGACTGAGAGCCATTCGGCCTGCTTCGATGCCAGTTCAAACAGTTGTATCGGTTGCATGACAAGCTCCATCCTTGTTCATGGCGAACCTACGGAGCCAATCTTGCGTCAGACTTGCTGTCCGGCCGTTTCCCGGCAACACGCTGAATTTGCGGGGGAATAAAGTGCGCGCCCCTGTGCGCGGCGCGCAAAGGCCCGCCAGTTCGCACATGGCGGGCGGCAGAATCGGCGCGGGGGGGCATCCCCGCCCGCCCTCAGTTGCGCTTGATGACGTCGCCGTTCGAGGTGACGATGACCCAGGCGCCGTCGCGCTGCTCGAGCGTCGCGAGGCGGCTGTTGTCGGGCAGGATGGAGCCGACGCGCACGATATACATGCCGCGAGCATCCTCGATCAGCGCCCGTCCGTTCGCCACATGCATCAGGCGGAAGCCGTCGCTGACCGGCAGCGGCTGGTCGAGGCCGGTTTCCAGCGGGGCGCCGAGCTTCGATTCCTTGCCGAGGCCGGGCGTGGTGGCGGTCGCGACGGGATCGACGCTTTCGAGCGGCGGGTCCTTGTCGTTGTCGATCATCGCCATCGGCGAGACGCTCATCACCTCGCGCGGCGCCGTCTCCGGCAGGTCGCGGGTCCTGCCCTGCCAGAGCGCGGGCACGGAGAACTTGCCCGGATTGAGGAAGACATACCAGGGAAAGAAGGCCGCGCCCGCGGCCAGCAGCACGCCGGCGCCCACGGTGACCTTGTCGCTGGTGCTGTAGCGCGTGCGCTCCGTCCGCCTGATCGGCTGGATCTTCTCGTCCGCGTCGAAATCCGTCACTGTCAACCCCTCCGGTTTGCCGGTGCGGCGCCCTGCCCGGCCGCATTCTTCAGCGCCATGGCGAGATCCGAGAAAGCGTCGCCTGCCGGCGGCTCGCCCGGCGTCTGCTTGAGGACCTCGTAGATGATCGGCACCTGCTTGATCGCCATGTCGAGGTCGGGATCGCCGCCGGGGCGGTAGCCGCCGATGAGCCGCAGGTCCCGCGTTTCCTCGAAGCGATGGATGAGCGCCTTCAGCCGCGCCACCAGCTTTTCCTGGTCCGGCGTCCAGGCCTTGCGGGCAAGACGCGAGATCGAGGCGAGCGGGTTGATCGGCGGATAGCGTCCCTCCTCGGCCAGCGAGCGCTCCATGACGATATGGCCGTCGAGGATGCCGCGCGTGGAGTCGGCGATCGGGTCGTTGTGGTTGTCGCCGTCGACGAGGATCGAGATGATCGCCGTGATCGTGCCGGTGCCTTCCGCGCCCGGGCCGGCGCGCTCGAGAAGGCGCGGCAGCTCGGTGAAGACGGAGGCGGGATAGCCGCGCGCGATCGGCGGCTCGCCGGAGGCCGTCGCCACCTCGCGGATGGCGTGGGCAAAGCGCGTCACGCTGTCGATGATGAGAAGGACGTTGTCGCCCTGGTCGCGGTAGTGCTCGGCGATGGTCACGGCCGTCAGCGGCGCCATCTTGCGCAGCATCGGGCTCTCGTCGCTGGTCGCCACGACCGCGACGGACTTGGCGAGGTTGTCGCCGAGCGTGTCCTCGATGAACTCGCGCACTTCACGGCCGCGTTCGCCGACCAGCGCGATGACCACCTTGTCGAAGGCATCCGCCCTTGCCAGCATCGACAGCAGCGTCGACTTGCCGACGCCGGAGCCGGCGAAGATGCCGAGGCGCTGGCCGAGGCACAGCGGGGCGAAGAGGTCGATGGCGCGGACGCCGGTGTTGAAGCCGGTCTCCACGCGCCGGCGCGTCATGGACGGCGGGGCGGAATTGGAGATGGAGCGGCGCACGTCCCCCTGCACGAGCGGGCCGAGCCCGTCGATGGGCTCGCCGAGCGCGTTGATCGTGCGGCCGCACCAGGAGGCGGCCGGCGCGACGCGGAAGGCGCCCTTGCGGATGACCGTGTCGTGGATGCCGATCGGCTCGCCCGGCTCGATGGGGCAGACGACGACCGAATCCGGCTCGACGCGGACGACCTCGCCGAGATGGATGCCCGTGGCGCTCTTGTGCGCGACGAACTCGCCGAGCCGCACGTGGCGCGACAGGCCGCTCACCGTGTAGTTGCCCGCCGCGATGGTCTGGACGTGGCCGCCGTGGGCGACCGAGAATTCCGGCGAGGAATAGCGCCGTACTAGCCCGGCCAGCGCATTGAGCATGCGCCCGCCTTCGGGATTGCGCGCCGTGCCGGCCGTCGTGCGTTCTGCCCGCGTCATCGGCGCTTACCGGCTGCCGCCGAGGGTGTTCATGGCGTCCTTCATGGAATCCTCGCTGTCGCGGATGAGGGAGGCGACGCTCTCGAAAGCGCGCGTGACCTGGATGAGCTGCGTCATCTCGCCGATGGCGTTGACGTTGGATTCCTCCACATAGCCCTGCACCACGCCGGCATCGACGCGGTCGACGATGGGTTCGGGCGGGATGGTCGTGATGATGCCGCTGTTGCCGGCGCGCACGAAGCCGCCGGAAAGGTCGGCCTGGAAGATGCCGAGCGAGGTCACCGGCCGGCCGGCCTGGTTGAGTTGCCCGTCGGCGCTGAGGGTGATGGGGCCTGCCGTCGCGTCGATCTGGATCGGCCCGCCGCCGGCATCGAGGACGGGATAGCCGTTCAGCGTCACCAGTTCGCCGGCGTCCGTCAGCGTGAAGCGGCCGTCGCGGGTGAGCGTCGGGCCGGACGGCGTTTCGACCTGGAACCAGGCATCGCCCTTGATCGCGAAATCGAGCGGACCGCCCGTCTCGGTGATGCCGCCGCTGCGGCCCGACAGGAATTCCTTGCCCTCGGAGACGAAGGCGACGTCGGCCGTCTTCTGGTCGCTGACAACCTGGTTGAACTTGACCTCGGTGGCGCGGAAGCCGACCGTCGTGGAGTTGGCGACGTTGTCGGCGAGCGTGGCCATGCGGCGCTCGAGCGCAAGCTGGGACGAAAGCGATACGTAAAGCCCGGTCTGCATCTCAGCGGCCTCCAAGTTTCAGGTTGTTGATGGAAATGAGGAGGTCCGTCGAAATGCCGGTGAGGCTGGAAGACTGGAAGGCCGCCAGCGGATCGGTGCCGCCCTCGGGATTGTCGAGCTCCCACATCGCGGTGAAGCGCTCGAGGAACTTGCCGACCTTGGCGGGGTCCTTGAAGTCGTCGAGGTTCAGGACGTCCTCGTAATAGGCCGCCTGCCGGTCGATGTCGGTCGCCGCGAACTCGTCGGGAAGCTGGAAGGCAGTGCGCACGACCTGCGCCAGCGCATCGTCGGCGATGATGGAATAGCCCGAGGTGATGGAGGAGGCCATGCGCTCGAAGTAGAGTGCGAGGCGGACGCCGGTATTGTCCTCGCCGGCGCTGACTTCCAGCGTCTGGCGGGTGTATTTGTCGACGATACCCTTCTGGGCCTTGTCGAAGGAGGTGGCCGCCGCGCCGTCGCGGGCGAAGTTCAGCGATTCGGCCAGCTCCTTGTAGCGCGTGTCGGTGAGCTGGTTGGCGAAGGCGTCCTTGTCGTCGACACCCTCGGTCAGCACCTTGCGCATGAAGGCCTTGGCATAGGCCATGTCCTCCAGCCCGTGCGCCTTCATCACATAGTTATAAAGCCGGCTGTCGGCGAAGAAGTCGTCGATCGATTTCACATTGCCGATGTTGGCGAGGTAATATTCCGTCTCGCGCTTGACGTCGGGCTGCTCCGAGACACGCTTCAGCGACGTCTGCAGGTCGGAGGTAATCAGCTTGTAGCTCGTATAGGTGGTCGTCACGATGGTCCGCCGATCAGGATCGAATGGGCGCGAAGGCCCGTTTTGAACCATGATCTTCAAGGCTTTTGCTTGTGCGAACCTGATCGATAAACCTGCCGTTAGGTACAGCTTCACGCAAGGCTGGAACCGTATCTCCGGAAGGGTCAGAATTGTGTCGGGACACCTGCGCTCATGAACATCATTATCGGCCTCATCGTCACCATCGGCTGCGTCTTGGGCGGCTTCATGGCCATGGGCGGGCATGTCAGCCTGCTGGTCCAGCCATTCGAACTCATGATCATCGGCGGCGCCGGGGTCGGCGGCTATATCGTGGCGAACACGATGAAGGTGATCAAGGACACCGGCAAGGCGCTCGGCGAGGCCTTCAAGCACAAGGTGCCGAAGGAGCGCGACTATCTCGATACGCTCGGCGTGCTCTACAGCCTGATGCGGGACCTGCGCACCAAGTCGCGCAACGAGATCGAGGCGCATATCGACAATCCGGACGAGTCCCCGATCTTCCAGTCCGCCCCGACCGTTCTGGCCAACAAGGACCTCACCGCCTTCATCTGCGACTATGTCCGCCTTATCATCATCGGCAATGCCCGCTCCCACGAGATCGAGGCGCTGATGGACGAGGAGATCCAGACGATCACACGCGACAAGATGAAGGTCTACCAGTCGATGACGACGATGGGCGACGCCTTCCCGGCCATCGGCATCATCGCGGCCGTCCTCGGCGTCATCAAGGCCATGAGCCATATCAACGATTCGCCGGAAGTGCTCGGCGGCCTCATCGGCTCGGCACTCGTCGGCACCATGCTCGGCATCTTCCTGTCCTATTCGGTGGTCGCGCCGATCACCAGCAACATCAAGATCGTCCGCGAGAAGCAGAACCGCCTCTACGTCATCGTCAAGCAGACGCTGCTGGCCTACATGAACGGCTCGGTGCCGCAGGTGGCGCTGGAATACGGCCGCAAGACCATCTCCTCCTACGAACGCCCGTCGATCGACGCGGTGGAGCAGGAGATGATGAATCCGGGCGGCGGCGGCGATTCGAAGGCGGCCTAAGAGATGAATGCAGCAAGCGTGACCTCCCTTCCCGCCATGGACCCCGAGATCCTCGCCCGCCTCACCGGCAAGCTCGGCGACCAGGCGACCATATCAAGGCTCTGCGCCAGCCTCGGCGAGGTCTTCTCCGAATTCCTGCCCGACATGCTGGAAAGCGAGCTCGGCTTCGAGGTCGCGGTTTCCTATGCCGGCTTCACCACGGGCCGCCACGGCGAACTGACCGAGGGCCTCGGCGGCGCCATGGCCTTCTGCGATGCGTCGCTGCGCGACTGGTGCGATCACTTCACGCTCATCTGCGACAGCCCGATGGTCATCACGCTCGTCGAGAACATGCTGGGCGCCGTCAGCGATTCCATCGAGGACCCCGAGCCGCGCCCGCTCTCCAAGATCGAGCTCGACGTCGCCGCCATGATGTTCGACCGCGTCTCGAGCGTGCTGACGACGGCGGTGGGTGGCGGAAACGGCTTCGAGCCGCTGCTCGGCCCGGCGCACAACGCCGAAACGCGCAAGCCCCCCGAGGATGGCATCGAGGACCCGTTCGTCGCCATGATCAACATGGCCGTCGGCATCGGGCCGGTGCTCTCCACCTTCCACGTCGTCATTCCGCAAGGGGTGCTCCTCAAATCGGCCATCACGGCGCCGAAGCCGGCGAACGCGCCGAAGACCCGCGCGGAGTGGAGCGAGCAGCTCGGCGAGCAGGTCCGCCGCTCGAAGGTGACGCTGGAAGCGCGCATCCGTCTCGAATCCCAGACGCTCGACACCGTCAGCCGCCTCCAGGCCGGCGACATCATCCCGTTCAACGAGGCCGCGGACGTGCGCGTGGAGGTCAACGCCAACGGACGCAAGCTCTATGTCTGCGAATTCGGCCGGTCCGGCGCCCGCTACACGGTCCGCGTCAAGGACACCTACGGTTCGGAAGAAGAGCTTCTCCAGCACATCATCGGATAGTTTACGCATGACGCGTACGAGGCGGCGAGCCTCAGGCAAGTTTCGAATGGAATAGTGGTCTTATGGCACCGAAGAAAACACCCATCGCTGACGACATCATGTCTTCCATCAACGCGGGCGACCAGGAACTGGAGCAGGCGATCGACGACCTGCGCGGCGTTCTTCAGAAGGATGCCAGCGGCACGCTCGACGCCGGCGGGACGGAAGCGGCCGAAAACGATCCGCTTGCCGCGTTCGGCGGCGATTTCGGCGGTTCGGACTTCGGCGGAACGGATTTCGGCGGCGCTGCCGCCACCTCCGACTTCGGCGGCGACACCAGCTTCGGCGGCTCGGATTTCGGCGGCGGCGACTTCGGCGCCGGCAACGACTTCTCCGCCGAGCCCGGCGAAGCGCCGCGCCCGGGCAGCGCCATGGAATCCAACATGGACCTCATCATGGACATCCCGATCGATCTGCAGATCGTTCTGGGGTCCTCGCAGATGCAGGTCTCCAGCCTTATGAACCTCAGCGAGGGCGCCACCATCGCGCTCGACCGCCGCATCGGCGAGCCGGTCGAGGTCATGGTCAACGGCCGGGTGATCGGCCGCGGCGAGATCACGGTTCTCGAAAACGACGACACCCGTTTCGGTGTCAAGCTCATCGAAGTGAAGAGTACACGCAAGGTCTGACACCCGGTCGAGGGTTCAGGAGGATGATCCATGATGGATTTCGAAAATTTCGGCACCTCGACGGCGGTCGGAACACCGCTTTCTCCGGTTGAGAAGGCAGCAGCCGTCCTTCTCGCCATGGGCAAGGGGGTCGCCGGCAAGCTGCTGAAGTATTTCACGCAGAGCGAGCTCCAGGCGATCATCGCCGCTGCGCAGAACCTGCGCGCCATTCCCCCGCACGAACTGATCGACCTCGTCAACGAGTTCGAGGACCTCTTCACCGAGGGCGCGGGCCTGATGGACAACGCCAAGATGATGGAAGGCATCCTCGAAGAGGGCCTGACGCCGGACGAGGTGGACGGCCTGCTCGGCCGCCGTGCCGCCTTCCAGGCCTTCGAGACGACGATCTGGGACCGCCTGCAGGACGCCGACCCGGTCTTCGTGGCGAAATTCATGCTCAACGAGCATCCGCAGACCATCGCCTATATCCTGTCCATGATGCCCTCCTCCTTCGGCGCCAAGGTGCTGCTGGAAATTCCGGAGGACCACCGCGCCGACATCATCAACCGTACCGTCAACCTCAAGGATGCGAGCCCGAAGGCCACCGCCATCGTCGAGGCGCGCGTCATCGAGATGATCAACGCGCTGGATGCGGAACGCAATTCGATGGGCTCCAACAAGGTCGCCGACCTCATGAACGAGCTGGAGAAGTCGCAGGTCGACGAGATGCTGGCCTCGCTCGAAACGGTCTCGACCGAATCGGTCAAGAAGGTCCGCCCGAAGATCTTCCTCTTCGAGGACGTGCTCTACATGCCGCAGAGAAGCCGCGTGTCGCTGTTCAACGACGTCTCCGGCGACATCATCACGGCGGCCCTGCGCGGCGCCTCTATGGAACTGCGCGAAGCGGTCCTCTCCTCGATCGGCGCGCGCCAGCGCCGCATGATCGAATCGGACCTTGCCGCCGGCGACCAGGTCAACCCGCGCGAGGTCGCGATCGCCCGCCGCTCGATCACGCAGGAAGCCATCCGCCTTGCCGCGGCCGGACAAATCCAGTTGAAGGAAAAGGACGAAGCCCAGCAGGCCGCCTGATCCGCCTTGACACGGTGAGGCCGCAGGCGGAGCGTATTTCCGGCCCGAATCTCCTCAAGGGGGTTCGGGCCGCTTGCTTTTGCGGCAGGCACAATTCCAGCCGGAGCGCACCGTGGCGGACGACGACGACAAGGAAAGCAAAACAGAGCTTCCGACCGAGAAGAAGATCCGCGAGGCGATGGAGAAGGGCAACACCCCCTTCTCGCGCGAAGTCACGATCTTCGCCTCGACGCTGGCGATCTACCTCTTCCTCGTCTTCTTCATGCCGGGCGGCATTGCGCGGATGAACGAGACGCTGCGCGATTTCTTCGAGCAGCCGGAGGCCTGGAACCTGAAGACCGGCACCGATGTCATCGCCATCTTCCGCCATCTCGGCTGGGAGGCCGGCGCCATGCTGCTGCCGATTCTCGCCATGATGATGGTCTTCGGCATCGCCTCCTCCGTCTTCCAGAACCTGCCGAGCCCGGTGATGGAGCGCGTGCGCCCGCAGGTCGGCCGGCTCAACCCGATCAAGGGCCTCGGGCGCCTCTTCGGCAAGCAGGGCCTCGTGGAATTCGGCAAGTCGCTGATCAAGATCCTCCTGGTGTCGCTGGTCGTGGCGCTCGCCATGCGCGGCAACTACTTCGCCTCGCTCGACACCATGTTCTCCGAGCCTGCGACGCTCATCTACATGATGAGCTCGGACATCAACAAAGTCCTCATCATCATCCTCTTCGCCACCGCCCTCATCGCCGGCATCGACTTCGCCTGGACGCGCCATCACTGGTTCACCGAACTGATGATGACGAAGCAGGAGGTGAAGGAGGAAATGAAGCAGGCCCAGGGCGACCCGATCGTCAAGGCCCGCATGCGCTCCATCCAGCGCGACCGCATCCGCCGCCGCATGATGGCGGACGTGCCGCGCGCAACGCTCGTCATCGCCAACCCGACCCACTTCGCCGTCGCGCTGCGCTATGTGCGCGAGGAAGGCGATGCGCCGATGGTCGTCGCTAAGGGCCAGGACCTCATCGCGCTTCGAATCCGCGAGATCGCGGAGGAAAACGGAATCCCCGTCTTCGAGGATCCGCCGCTTGCCCGCTCAATGTTTGCGCAAGTCTCGGTGGATAGTGTCATTCCGCCGGTGTTCTACAAGGCCGTGGCGGAGCTGATTCACCGGGTTTACGCAGCATCGCCCCAGACCAGACGGGTAAACGAGATCCGATGAGAAAATGCACCTATTCCGCCGAGCGAGAGAAGATTGTCGCCGAAGCAATCTGCCCGGTCGCGACTGAGCTGAGACTGCTCGATGCCGCCGATCTCGTCTCGCTGTTGCGTTTCGAGTGCTACGGTAACCTGGCCGACCTCGTCTCATCGGCCGCCGAACTCTATTTCCTGCCCGGCACCGTCAATTTCGGTGCCGGCGGCGACTATCGCCTCGACTGGGACACGGAACCGGAAGTGACGCTCGACATGGAACTGCGCCCGCAGGGCGTGACGGTCTATGCGAAACTCCTCCTGCAGAAGGACAAGGCCGGCGTGGAAGTGACCCATGTGGCCTTCAGCGACCCGGCCGCCGACCCGGACGACAACACCGCCTTCCTGCGCAAGAGCCTTGCGGAAGCGCGCTACGTGAAGGGCGATCCGGCGTCGATGCATTGAGCGGCCCGGTGCCACACCCAAAGGTCATCCTCGGCTCAGGGCCGGGGATGACGAAGGAGACGTGGGCGGCCGCGGCTGGTAAGCCAGCCTATCCCGTCAGGTGATATATCCGAGCCGGATGGCCTTCGCGATGGCCTGGATGCGGTTGACCGCGTCGAGCTTGGTCGTCGCCGTGCCGAGATAGGCGTTCACCGTGTGGACAGAGAGGCCCATCTTCTCGGCGATCGCCTCGGAGATGCAGCCGTCGCCGGCCATCTGCAGGCAGGCGATCTCGCGCTCGCTGAGGGCTTCGGCCGGCGTCAGCTTCTTCTCCTCGCCCGCCAGCATGTCGATGAGGAGCTGGCAGCTCTTCATGTGCATGTCGACGATGAGATCGCTGGACGGCGCGATGAAGGTGCCGAGGAAGACGACATAGCCGTTGCCGTGCGCGCCGAGGCGGACGGGAAAGGCCATGCCCGACCAGGGCAGGAGCCGCGCGGGCAGGCGCGCGGTGAAGGGTTCGGCGCCCGATTCGGCGAACTGGTTCTCGCCCGCCCCTTCCCAGAGGAGCGGCAGCATGGACGCTTCGAGATGGGCGAGCATCGCCGGGCCGTAGGCCTCCATCAGCGCGCGCGCGTTGACGTCGACCTCGTGGGCCCAGTTGTGAAGCGAGAGCGTGAGCTTGCGCGCCGAGGGCAGGCCGTGGCCGCTGAGGCGGAGCACGGCGAAGTGCTCGGCGCCGAGGATCGTCTGCATCACCTGGAGGCGCGAGACGAAATCGGAAGCGCGCGCCGCCTTCTGCGGGCGTGCGAGCCGGATTTCCGTCTCCATGGCACCGGGGGCGGAAAGCTGGATGTCCATGGCTGTCCTCCTCAAACCAGGCTGTTGCGGACGGCCCAGGCGATCGCCTCGGACCGCGTCTTGGTCGCAGTCTTGCGCATCACGCTGGTGATGTAGTTGTTGATGGTGTTGCGCGAGATGCCGAGGATGACGGCGATCTCGTCGCTCGTCTTGCCTTCCGCGATCCAGTAGAGGCACTCGACCTCGCGATCGGTCAGTTCCATCTCCCGGTCCTGCCGGAGGATGGCGCCCTGGCAGCAGACGCTGGCGAAATAGCCGGTCATGACGCCGACGTCGCGCAGCTTGCTCTGGGAGAGGATGAAATGCTCCGGGAAGAGGAGCAGCAGCGACATGCGGACCCGCCCGACATGGAAGGCGACGACGCAATATTCCCGGCTGATGCCCTTGGGCGCCGTGACCGTCTCGTCGAGATGGCTGAAGCAGGGCTTCAGGAGGGTCAGGCATTTTTCCAGTTCGCTGGTGCGCGACTGGCTGGCGAGAAGCGCGCCAGCAATGCCGCGCACCATGTCGAAGGGCCAGTCGGAGGCGACCACCGCCTCCAGGCCCGCTTCGGGCGCGGCGTCATGCCGCACGAGGAGATAATGGGAGGCGCTGACATAATCGGTCAGCGCCCTCAGACCTGAGGAGAGGCCGGCGTGATCCGCGCAGCGTCCGAGATGTTGAACCAGAAGCTCACGCGCACTCTTACGCTCAACTGTCTCGGCGGAGAATCCATAGGATTCCCAGGCCGCGGTATCCGACCGGATCGTTTCCATGATAGCCCCCTGTTCCGATTTCGAACGGCAATGCCCCGCCTCCCTTCCGACAGGCATTCGGAACCGTCCGAATGCCCTTTCGGGTCAGGCCGCATCGGCGAGAATCACCAAGCGAATCAGTGACTAAAGTGTACATCGGCCATCGCTAAAAACCACCGCCATCTTCTCGGGATTTACTTTTGCCGGCTTCTGTGAGTCGAACGAGTGCAAGTGATTTGCTTTGCGCCGTGCTGCCGAACGGGCAAAGAACTCGGCGTTTAAAATATTGTTAACCATACAATATTCGACGCCGCTCACAAAATCGGGCCTCGGCTCGCCGCCCTTTTTACACCTTGACGACAACCCGCCCGAACGACGGCAAGGGCGGCAGGAGGCGCAAACTTTTTTTCGAGAGGGGCGCGTGCATGCCGGTCCGGATTCCGGTCACGCGAAAAATGGCGCTTTGGAGGCACGTAAGCGTTGCCGAAAAGCGACAGCGCGAAATCAAAATGTCGCTTCGAGCACATTGCCGGAACGCGAAGGGCGCGGCCGTTTCCGGCCGCGCCCTTTTCATTTTCCCGTCGGGAGGCCTCAGGCGGCCTCCTGCTCGGCGGACCATTTGCGCAGGATCTTGGCAGCGCGCTCCTCGCTGATCTCGACCATGCGGCCGAGGCGCCGTTCCGGGCCTTCCTTGACGCGGCGGTTGAAGTTGCCGTCGCCGTCGTCGCCGGCATTGAGCAGGTCGTCCGTGCTGTCGAAGCCGAAGTCCGCGCCGAAGCCGTCCATGAGCGTGGCGCCCGGGCCGCCGATGCCGCCGGCCGGAGAGAAGTCGGGCAACTCGAGGCCGGCCGCATCGCTTTCCAGCGCATTGGCCGCAGCACCGCCGCCGGTGACCGAGCGGACCGCCGGGCGAAGGCCGAACCAGACCACCAGGAAGGCGACGCCGAGGAAGGCGAGCGCGTTGATGATGCCGCCGAGGTTGCGCTTCAGCACTTCCATCACGCTCGGGCCGGGCACGGCCTCGTCGAGAAGCTGGTGGTCGAGGAATTCCATGGCGGTGATCGTGACCACGTCGCCGCGGTCGGTGTTGAGGCCGGCCGCAGCGGTGACGATCTTCTGCATGTTGGCGATGTAGGCGTCGATCTTCGCCTGGTCCGCCGGCTCGCCCACCATGGCGGCGATCCGGGCGCTGTTGACGACGACGGCGACGGAGAGCTTCTCCACCTCGTAGCCGTTGCGCACCGTCGCGACGGTCTTGCTGTTGATCTCGTAGTTGGTCTGCTCTTCCTTCTTGTCCGCCTCGTCGCTCGACTGCGGGCCGTTGCCGTCGCCCTTCGGGCCGCCCTGCGGGATGTTCTGCTCGACGGTCGTGGCCTTGTTCGTGGCCTGCTGGCTGGACTTCTGGGTTTCCTTCGTCACGCGGACCGAGCGCTCGACGCGCGATTCCGGATCGTAGACGGTTTCCTGGATCTGCTGGGAATCGGTGTTGAGCGCGGCGGTGACGCTGGCGCGGAAATTGTCCATGCCGAGGAAGGGTGCGAGTGCCTTCTCGATATTGTGCTCGATCTCGCCCTGGACCGTCTGGACGGTCGTCAGCGAGCGGTTGAGCGGGCCGTTCTCCGGATCGTCGCCGGAAGCGAGGAGCTGGCCGGCCGAATCGAGGATCGTCACGCCGTCCACTTCGAGGCCCGGCACGGAGGCGGCGACGAGGTGGCGGATGGCGGCGGCCGATTCGCGGCCGGCCTGCGCGCTCGCGCGGATCATGACGGAGGCGGTCGGCACCTGGTCGGCCTTGCGGAAATTGCCGCGCTCCGGCATCACGATGTGGACGCGGGCGGCGGCGATGCCGTTGATCTGCTGGATGGTGCGGGCGATCTCGCCTTCGAGGGCCCGAACGCGCGTCACCTCCTGCATGAAGGAGGTGAGACCGAGGGAACCGACCTTGTCGAAGAGTTCGTAGCCGGCATTGGCGCTGCTCGGCAGGCCGCGCTCGGCGAGATAGAGCCGCGCCTTGCCGGTCTGGCCGACGGGAACCGCAAGGCTCGTTCCGTCCGTTCCGGTGTTGAAGTCGATATTGGCTTCGGCGAGCGCCAGGCTGATCTGGTTGAGGTCGGCCTTTTCCAGGCCGACATAGAGGGTCTCGTAGGCGGGCTTGTTCACCATGATCCCGGCAGCAAGCACAAGGCCGATCGAGACGATAGCGGCGCCCGCCAGCATCGCGAGTTTCGCCTGCCCCAGCGAAGCCAGGTTCTTGTAGACTTTCGTCAACTGTTCCAACAGATTCATTCTGTTCCCGCACGGACTAGTCGCCTGGACGACGGCCCAACATGCCGCCGCGATCAGACGCATTTTCAATCTCGTGAGACGGAGCCGGCACATTTCCGCACGCGCCGGCCAGCCCCATGGAATACGCGGATCTGACTGATCCGGCATGGAGACTAGATCGTGAAACTTGCGCGAGCATTTCGTTGCCGCACGGGAGAAAGGCGCGGCCGAAACGAAAGACGGCGCCCGAAGGCGCCGCCGCGATCGCCTGCCGTGCAGGAAATCCGTCAGAATTCCTCGAAGTCGCCGGCGGCCCGAGAGATCGGCTGGGAATGGCCGTGGCGCAGGCCGTTGCCGAGCGCCTTCTGCATGTCGGCAAGCTTCACCAGGTTCAACGCCGTGGTGACGTCGACGAGCCAGCTTTCGGGAATGCTGGCGGTGATGGTGTCGATGAACTCGGCAAGCCCCCGCGTCTTCTGGACGGCAAGGTCGATGCCCTGCAGCACCATCATGCGTTCCTGCTGGTCGAGGACGGCCTCGCCTTTGACGCCGGAAAGCTGCGGCTCGATGCGTTCGATAAGGTAGGCGACATCGTGCAGTTCGGACACGATTCGCATCAGGACATCCGGAAGGGCTTCCTCCATGGCGGTCGCTGCGCTCAGATACTCGGCTTGCATGGATTACCCTCTTTGCCCGTACGAGCCGGCCGACCCTCTGTCGCTTCCGGCAACGCAATACACTTCGTACTTCCGCTTCCTTGCGGGGCGAGCCGCTCAGAAGAATTCGATCGAGCTCTCGACCGGCTTGACGACGGGTGCCGGCCGCTGTTCCAGCGCCACCGTCTTCTGCGTCTCCACGCCCGTCAGCGCATATTGCCGGGCCCGGCCGCTCGACGGCCAGTATTCCAGCTTGCGCCCGTGCTCTCCGCCCGTGCTTTCGCCGACGATCTGGATGCCTTCGTCGAGCAGGAACCGGCGGGCGAACATTGCATTCTGCTCGCCGACATTGGAAAAGCGCGCGATCGTGCGGGCGCCGCCGAAGATCTTCGCCTCCAGCCGGTCGCGCCGGGCGCCCTGCTTGAGCAGGCCGTTGATCAGAAGCTCCATCAGGTGCACGCCGTAGCGCGTGGCGTCGCCCCCCGAGGCCATGGCCTCCGCGGAGCCCGGCAGCAGGAAGTGGTTCATGCCACCGACGCCAATGACCGGGTCGCGCATGCAGGCGGCCACGCACGAACCGAGGATCGTGGTGAGCACCACGGTCGGGTCGTTGATGACCTTGTATTCGCCCTGAATGACATGGACGCGGCGCGCCCCGGCTTCTGGTGTCATTTCAATGCCCCGAACACGGCTTCGATGGCCGCCTTCATCTTCTCGATGGTGAACGGCTTGGCCAGAACGTTGTTCGCGCCGAGCGCCGCGGCCTTCTGCACCAGGGCACGGTCGCCCTGGGCGGTCAGGATGATGAAGGCCGCCTTCTTGGTGTTGGGGTTCGACCGCACCGCCTGCAGGAATTCGATGCCGTCCATCTTCGGCATGTTGAAGTCCGAGATGACGAGGTGGTGCGGCTGCTGGGTCATGATGGCCATGCCCTGCGCGCCGTCGCCGGCCGCCGTGATCTGCTTGAAGCCGAGCTGCTGGAGGGCATCGCCCAGCAGCAGGCGGCTCGTCACCTGATCGTCGACGATAAGAACTTTGATTTTTTCAGCGATAGACATTATTCGCTCCCTTCTCTACGGGCCGCAGTGATCTTCAAGATTTCCTCCCCTATGGAGGAGAGCGGAAACTGGTGCTCGACGGCGCCCAGCTCGAAAGCCACTCTCGGCATTCCATATACGACGCAGGTTTTTTCGTTCTGACCGATGGTCCGCGCCCCTGCGTGACGCATTTTCAAAAGCCCGCTCGCCCCGTCCCGGCCCATGCCGGTGAGGATGACGCCGACGGCGTTGCGGCCGGCAAGCTCTGCCACCGAATCGAACAGCACGTCGACCGAGGGACGGTGGCCGTTGACCGGATCGCGCTCCACCAGGCGGCAGCACGGCGCATGCGGATTGGAGATCTGGAGGTGGCGTTCGCCGCCCGGCGCCAGATAGATCTTGCCGATCTCGAGCCGCGCGCCGTCCGTCGCCTCCTGCACCACGGGCGCGCAGAGCCGGTTCAGGCGGTCGGCGAAGCTCTTGGTGAAGGTCGGCGGCATGTGCTGCGTGATGACCGTCGGCGGGCAGTTGACCGGAAACTTCTGCAGCACCGCGATCAGCGCCTCGACGCCGCCCGTGGACGCGCCGATGGCGACGACCTTGCGGCCGGCGCGATAGCTGTCCGCCGGGTTGACGTTCGCGGTCGCCGGCGCGAGCGGCGGCGGCTCGGCATGGAAACGGCGCTGCGAGCGGGCGGCGGCCTTCACCTTTTCGGCAAGGTCGCCGAAGGGACGGGCATCGCCCGGCTGCGGCTTGCCAACGCAATCGAAGGCACCGATCTCCAGCGCCATCAGCGAGGCTTCCGCGCCGCGATGGGTGAGTGTGGAGACCATGATGACGGGCATCGGCCGCAGCTTCATGATCTTGTCGAGGAATTCGAGCCCGTTCATGTTCGGCATCTCGATATCCAGCGTCACGACGTCCGGATTGAGCTGCTTGATCGCGTTGCGGGCTTCCATGGCATCGCCCGCCTGGCCGATGACGTTCACCTCGGGATCGGCATTGAGCACGGCCGTGATCAGGCCGCGCATGGTCGGCGAATCGTCGACGACGAGTACGCGCGCTGGCGCCATCATGCGCCCCTCCTGTGCTTGCCCGTGTAGCGGTAGGTGGTGATGCCGATATTGTCGAACTGGTTCTTCGCCTCGCCCGAGACGCGCTCGGAATGGCCGATATAGAGGTGGCCGTTGTCGCCGAGCATGCCGGCGAAGCGCGACCAGATCTTCATCTGCGTCGGTTCGTCGAAATAGATGACGACGTTGCGGCAGAAGATGACGTCGAACGGGCCCTTGAACGGCCACTGGGCCATCAGGTTCAGTTCGTTGAAGGTGATGAGGCGCTTCACCCGGTCCTCGACCTGCCATTTCTGGCGGCCGGCGATCTCCGTCTCGCGGAAGAACTGCTTGCGCATGACGGGGTTGACGGTCTCCAGCGCGGTCGCGTCGTAGGCTCCGGCCCGGGCGATGGCGAGGATCTTCGGGTCGATGTCCGTCGCCAGGATGCGGAAGTCGTAATCCGCGACGTTCGGCATCAGCGACAGCACGGTGAGCGCGATGGAATAGGGCTCCTGCCCGTCCGAGCAGGCGGCCGACCAGATGCGAACGCGCCCGCCGCTGCGCGCACGGGCGAGCAGGTCCGGCAGCACCTCGGTGCGCAGATGGTCGAAATGGTGGTTCTCGCGGAAGAAGCGCGTGAAGTTCGTCGTCAGGTGCGACAGCATCTCCTTGCGCGCGGCGGCGCCGGCGGGGGAGGAAACGAGCGCGCAATATTCGCGGAAGCCCTTGAGGCCGAGCGCACGGATGTGCTTCGACAGGCGCGAATAGACGAGCGAGGCCTTCGTCTCGTTGAGATAGATGCCGGCATCCGCATAGATCATGGCCGCAATCTCGGAGAGGTCGCGGCGCGTCAGCGGGTATTCGCCGCTCGCCAGGCACTCGTCCGGAGACTGTCTCGTATCGATGGCCGGGGAATAGGTCATGCGGCTTCGCTTTCCGTATGCGGGAAGAGGGAGTCGAGTTCGATGAGGCAGATCATGCGCCCCTCGATCGCCAGGATGCCGCGGGCATAGGCCTTCTCCGCCTCATTGGCGATGTCCGGCGTCGGCTGGATGTTCTCGTCGGTCACGGTCAGGATGTCCGAGACCGCATCGACGAGGAGGCCCACCACCTTCGGGCCGACCTGGGCGACGATGATGACGTGGCGCACGGTCGGCTCGGCGGCCTTCATGCCGAGGCGCAGCGACAGGTCGACGATCGGCAGGACCGCACCGCGCAGGTTGATCACGCCGAGGACATAGGGCGGCGCATGCGGCATCGCCGTCGCCGGCGTCCAGCCACGGATTTCCCGCACCGACATGATGTTCACGCAGAATTCCTGATCGCCAATCCTGAAGGCGATCAATTCGCGTCCCTGGGTCAGATTCTTCACTGCGTACGTCATTTGCGATCAACCAGTGGCAGCAAGCGAGATGTCTTGCCGGAGGGACTGGCCGCGCGAGGCGGCGACCACCGCATCGACGTCCAGGATGAGGGCCACGCGCCCGTCGCCGAGGATGGTGGCGGCGGCGATGCCCGGAACATGGGTGTAGTTGGCCTCCAGGCTCTTGATGACGACCTGGCGCTGGCCCTGGATCGCATCGACCATCAGGGCGCGCTGGCCGCCGCCTTCCGATTCGACGAGCAGCGCCACGCCGTCGACCGGATTGGCCTGCGTGCCGCGGAAGTTGAGGATCCGGCCGACGTCCACCAGCGGGCAGAAGGAGTTGCGGATCGAGATCAGCCGCTGCGAGGCGCCGAAGGAGTGGATGGCCGAGGCTTCCGGCTGCAGCGTCTCGACGATGGCCGTCAGCGGCACGACGAGCGTCTGGCCGGCGACCGTGACCACCATGCCGTCGAGGACGGCGAGCGTCAGCGGCAGGCTCATGGTGAAGACGGAGCCCTGCCCCGGCTTGGAGGAGATCGAGATGCGCCCGCCGAGCGCCTGGATGGAGCGCTTGACGACGTCCATGCCCACGCCGCGGCCGGAAAGGTCGGAGACCTTGTCGGCGGTGGAGAAGCCGGCGTGGAAGATCAGGTTGTCGATTTCCTCGTCCGACAGGTTCGCATCGGCCGCGATCAGGTCGTTGTCGATGGCCTTCTGGCGCACCTTCTCGCGGTTGATGCCGGCGCCGTCGTCGGCAAGCTCGATGATGATGCGGCCGGAACGGTGCTTTGCCGTCAGGCGCACCGTGCCTTCCGGGTTCTTGCCGAGAGCTTCGCGCTTCTCCGGCATTTCGAGGCCGTGGTCGACCGCGTTGCGGATCATGTGCGTCAGCGGCTCGGCGAGCTTGTCGATGACGGTCTTGTCGACCTCGGTGTTCTCGCCTTCCGTGATGAGGCGGACCGACTTGCCGGTGATGTCGGCGATTTCGCGGACGGTGCGGGCCATGCGCTGGAAGACGGGCTTGACCGGCTGCGCGCGGATCGCCATCACCGAATCCTGGATCTCGCGGGTGAGCTGCTGCAGCTCCTCGAGGCCCATATTGATCGAGGACGTGCCGTTGTTGTCGTTCTCCACGACGCTCTGCGAGAGCATCGCCTGGTTGATCACGAGCTCGCCGACGAGGTTGATCAGGCGGTCGACGCGGTCGAGATCGACGCGGATCGTCTGGCCTGCGGCGGCCGCCTGGCTCGCCTGCGCGGCGCTGGCGGCGGCAGCCTTGGCGTTTTCGGCGGCGCGGCTTGCGACCTGCGCGACCTTGCTGGCCGTTTCGGCGGCGGCAACGGCGGCAGCGGCCGGGTTCTCGGCAGCCTGCTCCTCTCCGGCAGCGGAAGACGCGCCTTCATCGAGCATGGAAAGGTCGAACGGCACCGGCTGCATCGGCGGCTCTTCCTCGTCCGCCGTCTCGCCGACCACGTCTTCCTCGATCGTGCGGATGTCGAGGTCGCAGTCCCATTCGGCGAATTCGAAGACGGAGCGCACGCCGTCCTCGCCCTTCTCGGTGGTGACCGAGAGCTTCCAGGAGAAATAGGCTTCCTCCGGATTCATCTTGTCGAGCGGCGGCAGGGCGTCCATGTCGCAGTAGACGCTCATCTCGCCGAGGCGGGAGACGTCGCGCAGCAGGAGGACTGCTTCGTTCCCCTTGGCGTAGAGGTCCTTCTTCGGCTTGAAGTCGATCTGGACGGTCGGCACGTAATGACCGGCCGGCTCATCGTCGAAATCGCCGAAGGAGAACGGGATGGGCTGGAAGCCCTCGTCGTTGACCGGCGGCTTCTCGACGACCGGCGCGGGCGCCGCGGCCACGGGCTTGGGTGCCGGCGCCTCGGCGGCGGCGGGAGCCTCGCCATGGGCAAGGGCCTCCAGCTCGCGGATGAGGGTGCGGCTGCGGGACTCGTCGACGCTTCCGCCGTCGCGCGCCGCATTGGTCAGGTCCGCCAGGACGTCGGCGGATTTCAGCATGACCTTCAGGACGTCCTGGGTCGGCTCCAGCTTGTTGGATCGAACGCAATCCAGTGTCGTCTCGAACACATGGGCGAAGGAGACGAGATCGTCGAGGCCGAATGCGCCGGCGCCGCCCTTGATCGAATGGACGGCACGGAACACGGCATTGACCGTTTCCGGGTCGCGATCCCCGTCGTTCAGCTTCAAGAGACCGGATTCCAGTTCGGCGAGCTGCTCCTCGCATTCCTGGAAGAAGATCTCTTTGATTTCGTTCATATCCATCGGGAGTGATCCTGGACTTGTGGATTAGGCTGTTACACGCTCGATTGCATCGATCAGCTTGGTCGGGTCGAAGGGCTTGACGATCCAGCCCGTGGCGCCGGCCTGGCGGGCACGGTTCTTCTTCTCCGCGTCGCTTTCCGTCGTCAGGACGAGGATCGGGATCGCGCGGTACTTCTCGTTGCGCCGCACGCCCTCGATGAAGCCGAAGCCGTCGAGGCGCGGCATGTTGATGTCGGTGACGATGACATCTGGGTTGGCGTTCTCCAGGACCTCGAGGCCTTCCACGCCGTCTTCGGCCTGGATGGTTTCGAAGCCCGCATTGTTGAGGGTGACCAGCAGCATGTTCCGGATCGTCCTGGAATCATCCACGGTCAGCACTTTCTTCTTCATTGCCCAGCCTCCTGTGCCAGCAAGTGATCGATATTCACGCCGATAAGTTGCATTGTCTTCATGAAAGGGTCGGAAACCTTGCCGAAGGTGAAGGGCTGCCCCTGCTCCTCCCAGCTCTTGGCGCCGGCCATCAGGACCTGGGCACAGAGCGCACCGACCCGCTCGACCGCCGAGGCGTCGATGACGAGCGGATTGCCCTTGAGGCCCATGAGCTGCGTGTGCAGCGCCGAGGCCTCGTTGAGGTCGAGAACGGGGGCAAGGCTTAAACTTTTCTGAGCGGCTGCTTTCTTGCTCGCCATTAGCGCGTTCCTTGTCTGCGTCTGTGCAAAACCGTGATTGCGTCTTTCGGGGTGGCGAGCGGCTGGCCTGCATCCGCAAGCCGGCTGCGCGCCGTCGAAAACCAGTGCCGGGGCCGTGTCGCCGTCATCTCAGCCTCCAAAGCCGGCGGTGCGGGCCGCCAGGAAATCGAGGGAAGAGGACTGCGCCTGCGGCAGGTCGATCTCCGCGCGCGGCATGGCCGGCGCCGGACGGACGGCACGCCCGCCGGGCTGCGCGGAAACGTGGAACTCGCGGATGGTGCGGCCGAGCTCGAGGATGACGGTATGAAGGTCCCCGCCGAGCGTGCCGACGCGGCCGGCGTCCGCGGCATCGCTCTCCAGCGACCGCCCGGTCCGGCCGATCTCGGCCGTCACGCCGTCCAGCCCTTCGGCATCGGCGGCGCTGTCGCGCGCAATGCCGGTGATGGCCTCGTCGATGCCCTCGACCTGACGCACGATATTGCCGATCGCGTCCTGCGTGCGGTGGACATGCTCCACGCCGGCCTCGACCTGACCCTTGGTGCTGGTGACGAGCTGCTTGATCTCGCGGGCCGCATCGGCCGAACGCTGGGCGAGCGCACGCACTTCCTGCGCGACGACCGCAAAGCCGCGGCCGCTGTCGCCGGCGCGGGCGGCCTCGATGCCGGCATTGAGCGCCAGGAGATTGGTCTGGAAGGCGATCTCGTCGATCACGCCGATGATCTGGCCGATCTTTTCCGCCGATGCCTCGATATCGGCCATGGCCGACATCGCCTCGCCGACGATGCCGCCGCTCAAGGCCACGGATTCGCGCGTGGACGCGGCGGCGGACTGGGCCTTGCGCGTTTCGCCGAGCGTCCGGCGCACGCGCTCGACGATGGCGCCGAGGGCGTTGGCCGTCTCGATGAGGCTTGCCGACTGCTCGGCAGAGCGGGCCGAAAGCACATGGGCGCCGGAGGCGAGCGTGCCGACGAGGCCGTCGGTCTCGGCCGCGCGGTCGGCGGCGGAGGCGAGGCGCGACTGGATCTCGTCGAGCGCGCCGTTCAGCGTCTCGGCCATCTCGCGCCAGGCCTCCGGCATCTCGCCGGAAACGCGCGCCGAGAAATCGAGCTGCGAGAGGCTGCGGACGGTATCGCCGAAGACGCGGTCGAGCTCGGCGCGGTCCTCGCGCCGCTGGTCGGCGAGCGCGCGGGCATGGGTATGGCGCAATTCGTTGAAGCGAAGGGAGACGCCGATCTCGGCATCGACCATGGCAGTGCGCAGGAAGGCGGAGACGAGGTCCGTCAGCTCCTTGCGGCGGGCCTTGCCGGCACCGGGCAGGATGGATTTCGGCCAGTATTCCTCGATGAGGCCGGCGACGACCGTCTCGACGACGACCGAATGGCCGGCGATGCGCCAGCGCGGGTCGAGACCCATCTGGCTTTCGCTATCGGAAAGGACCTTCACCCGCTCGGCATAGAGCCCGTCGAACCGCGCGTCGGTCAGCACGCTCCAATGGGAGCTCTGGAGGTCGTGCAGGCGGTCGATCTGGCGCTCGCTCTGGAAATGGCGGGCGGCATCGGGAAAGGTCTGGAAGCGCTGGAAGAGATCGCGAAGCGCCGTTTCGACATGCCGTTCGAGCGTCTGGCGGTGGCGGCGCAGGAGCTCGCCCTGGCTGCCTTCCACCCCGGCAAAGCGCAAACGGTCGCGCAGGCTGGCTGCCTGTCCCGTTCGAGCCTGTTCTGCCGGCATATCCTGCACCAATCTGCTCCCAAACCAATGATGCCCGGCTGCCCGATGGGGCAACCGACGGAATTCTCGCATGGAGGAGAGTGGCCGGTCCGGCCGTACTCACGAGGCGGCACGCTGCCCGACGATCCATGATCAAATTCGGTGAAACTCGAATACCGGCTCGGTTCCGGTACGGCGGTTCGGCGTCATGCCTGGGTGAGAAATGGCGAATTTCCCATTCCGACGTGTAGAGCAATGTTTATGGTTAATTCCTTGCCTGAAGGTTAATAGTTCACGGCCTGCTTATGGCATTGCTAAAATTAGCGCGACCTGACGTTGCGTAAGCCACGCGCAAGCCCGCGCGCGTAGGAAAGGCCAGGAACTGACGATGTTGTCAGGAGGACAGGCAATGATTGTTCTGGGACTGGGCGCCACCCTGCTTGCAAGCGCGACGCTGGCCGCCATCTATCTTCTTCTCGATATCGAGGCGGGGCGCACGCCGCAGCGCATGCGGGTTTTCTGAAAGCCCCGCACCGGTTCATCGCCTCTTGCTTTCCCCGCTACGGCTGCCACATTCACAATCGGCAGAATTGGACTGTCAAAGGGAGCATAACATGGGCATCGAAAGCATTCTGGTCTTCCTCATCGTCGGCGCCATCGCGGGCTGGCTCGCCGGCCTCATCGTCTCGGGCTTCGGCTTCGGCCTCATCGGCAACATCGTCGTCGGCATCGTCGGCGCCTTCATCGCCGGCTACCTCTTCCCGGCGCTCGGCGTCAGCCTCGGCAGCGGCATCGTCGCCGCCATCATCCATGCCACCATCGGCGCGGTGATCCTGCTCGTGCTCATCAAGGTCATCAAGCGCGCCTGACGGAAAAGGCGGAAAACGAAAGGGCCGCGGCGCCTGCCCCGCGGCCCTTTCCGCATCCTACCAGTCGAGGCCGCGCATTGCGCGGTCGCGCGAAAGCGGCAGGCGCGTGCTGCGCGAGGTGATGCCGTTCTGCGTGCAGGTATAGACGGTGCGCGGCATCCAGTCGGAATCCGTGGGTTCCCGCTGCTCCAGCGAAGCCTCGCATTTCGGCTTGTCGCGATGCTCGTATTCCTCGGTCGGCACGACGCCTGGCAGGTCCTTGAAGACCTGCGCCCCTGCGCCGGAAGCGGCGAGCAGAGCGGCCATGAGAACGAGGGCCATGCGTGTTTTCATCGGTTTTCCCGGCGGGAGCCGGCCTTTCGCCTGTCATAAAGAGATACCGCCGGCCGGAAACTTGCGCTATAGGCCTGCGGACGATCTGACAGTTTAGATGGGGTTTTCCATGGCAAGTGCAATCCGGTATCACGAAGGCGACATTTCGGCGGCCGATGCGGCCCGCTACACCGGCGCCATCGCCATCGACACCGAGACGCTCGGCCTCATCCCCCGCCGCGACCGGCTCTGCGTCGTGCAGCTCTCGCCGGGCGACGGCACCGCCGACGTCATCCGCATCGCCGCCGGCCAGAAGGATGCGCCCAACCTCGTCGCCATGCTGGCCGATCCGGCGCGCCAGAAGATCTTCCATTACGGCCGCTTCGACATCGCGGTCCTGTTCCACACGTTCGGCGTCACCACCACGCCGGTCTTCTGCACGAAGATCGCCTCGCGCCTGACGCGCACCTATACCGACCGGCACGGCCTCAAGGATAATCTCAAGGAAATGCTCGAGGTCGACATCTCCAAGCAGCAGCAGTCCTCCGACTGGGCGGCCGAGACGCTCTCGCCCGCGCAGCTCGAATATGCCGCCTCGGACGTGCTCCATCTCCATGCCCTGCGCGACAAGCTGACCGCCCGTCTCATCCGCGACGGCCGGCTGGAGCATGCCGACGCCTGCTTCGCCTTCCTTCCGACCCGCGCAAAACTCGACCTCCTCGGCTGGGAAGAGACCGACATCTTCGCCCATAGCTGAGCCGCGCACGCCCCGAAATCCAGCGGGGGCAGGCTTAACGCCTGGTTAATGCCCTCGCTCTATCCTCCGGGAGACTGGAGGTTGCCATGTTGACACCGCTGCAAAGCGCGCAGTCCACTGCCGCCGTCTCGGCGATGCAGTCGATCGTCGAGACGCTCGAGGATCGCCGCCGCGAGGACGCGGAGAAGGCGAGCGGGCGCAAGGACGACGACGTCCTCAAGCAACAGCAGGCGCATCTGCGCGCGGACAGTGCCGCGCAGCAGGCCAATGCGCGCATCAACGAACACTTCTTCGGCAGCAATGCCCGCGGCGCCGACACGGTCGCCAAGCTGGTCTCGCGCTTCAGCGATCTGCTCGGCGTTTCGCAGCAGGACGGCGAGACGAGCCGGCAGTTCGCCCAGCGCCTTCTCGACCAGCTCACCCTCGTCGACGCCATCAGGCTGCCCGCGCAGGGCAGTGAGCTCAAGGTCACGGTCGCCTCGCTCGGCACGACGATGACCGCCGTCAAGGAGGCGATGAGCGGCCCGTCGGACGATGCCGCCGCCAACCTCGTCGCGCGCCTTGCCCTTGCCGGGGGCGTGACGCAGGGCGATGAGGAGAGCGACGCCGACTTCGGCCAGCGCCTTTCCAACCTCCTGACGCGCCAGCGCAGCCAGTTGCCGGCGGATATCGACGCGCTGGAGGAAAAGAGCGGCCTTGCCGACCTCGGCCTCAAGGCGAGGGACCTCGTCGCCGCGATCGCCAATCCCTACGGCGAGGAAGCCCAGCGCGTGAAGGACGCGCTTACCGACAAGGCGAAAGAGGAAAAGGCGCTGACGCCGGAGATGCGCAAGGTGATCGCGCGCCTCGAGGACACGGCGAAACCCAAATCCATCGAGGACCTGAAGCTCGAGCGCACGCAGCGCGACCCGACCCGCGTGGAGGATGCCGAGACCCGCAAGGAGCGCGAGGCGACGATCCAGGCGCTGGAAGCGGGCGAGAAGCTGGAGGACGTGCAGGACCTTCAGGACGCCGTCGGCACGGCCCATGAAAAGGCGGTGAAGGCCGAGGCGAAAGGCGAATCCGACGGAAAGACCGCCGACGCGCTCGACACGATCCAGTTGCTCGCCTCCGGCGCGGAGGCGGCCCAACGCATCGGGAAGACACCGGAAAAGACGGGCGAGAACACGCTCGGGCACGTCGATGCCCCGGCGGAAACGACCGGCGAGGCGGTCCGCAATCTCGATGCGGCCAGCAGCGCGGAACAGGCCGAGCGGGAAGACGCCAAGAAGGAGATCTTCGCGCTGCGTGTCGACGACAACGGCATCTACGACCTCATCACGCGTCAGCTCGCCGGCTGAGCCTTCGGGCCCTTGCGCACGATGCCGAGCCGCGCGATCACTTCCGGCGGGATCGCGTAGCGGCGGATCGCATCCTTCTGGCTGCGCAGGCCGCACATCTCGCGCTGGATGAAGAAGGCCCAGACCTTGTCGGCCGCATCGTCGAGGAGATTTTCACGCTCCTCCTGCGGACAGCCGGCGGCAAGACGTTCGGCAAGCAGGGCGAGCGCCTTTTCCACCTTCAGCCCGTGCCGGCCGAGCGCATCGGCCCGCTCCGACATCAGCTCGTATTCGAGGATATTGAGGCCCTTGTCCTTCGTGAAGGCGGGGGCGAGCGCCTGCGGCGGGCGAACCGTCATCTGCTTTCTCCGGTCATGGAGCCAAGATGGCGCGGGCCGGCGTTCCGCACAAGGGCGGGACCAATTCCGCGCCCGGCAAAAAGCCCGCCCCTTTCGGGACGGGCTTCGAGTTCGGCGGATTGGTGTCAGTGCTTGCCGCCCTTGTGGCCCGCTTCGGATGCGCGCTCGCGGTCCTCGGCGAAGTTGCCCTTGCCGCCGCGATTCGTGTCGTTGTCCTTGTTGCCCGAAGCCTGGCGCGTGTTGTCGCCGTTCTTGTGGCTCTGCTGGCCCGCCTTGACGTGCTGTTCGTGGGTTCCACCCTGATTGGGCATATCGTTTCTCCTGTTTTTTGCGCAGGGCATTCAGTCGCCCTGCGCAGGGTCAACGGAAACGGCAGGGGGGCGTTCCTCCTGAAACATAACGTGATCGGAATGCTCAGACGGCCCGGGCGCGCACTTCCTCGAAGTTCCAGTCGACAAGCAGCCGGCCGTCGCGCCAGACGGGCTGCAGGAAATTGGCGCGGCCGGCGAGCTGGTCGGCGCGCACGGCCTCAAGGCCGATATAGCTCTCCACCACCGCCTGCCGGCCGGCCTTGGAGGCCTTGAGGTTCATCGTCGCCGGGCGCTTGAAGACGTCGTGCCAAACGCCGGCCGTATCCTGGCGGGCATTGGCCTTCATGGCGAAGGAATAGGTGTCGCGGTTGACGCGCTGGAGGAGCCCCGCGCCCATGCCGAAGGCGATGTTCTCCGCCGAGAAGCCGAAGGCCTCCAGCCGGCCGAGGATGAGGCCGATATCGGCCGGCGAGATGCCGTCGCCCTGGATGACGCGCACGCTGTCGTCCAGCACCTTGTAGCCCTTGGCGTTGAGATGCGTACCGAAGGCATAGGCGAGCTGGCGCACGACCTGCACCGGCGTTTCCACCGGATCGCCGCTGTCTGGCCGGACGACGAGCGTGCCGCCGGCCGCCTGCACCCGGTCCTTGAGCTGCTTGCCCCAGATTTCCGACACGGCGTTGCTGATGTCGTAGCTGTCCGACACCACCGCGTAGAGGCCCTTGCCGCCGAACCTGTCGATCATGTTGGCATAGGCTTCCGCCTCGCGCTCCTGTCCCCAGGAGGTCATGGTCGAGTGCTCGGAGGCGGGAATGGAAAAACCCGCCATCTCGGCGCCGTAGTAGCGGCGGGCATAGAGCACGCCCGTCACCGTGTCCGTGCCCATGAAGTTGACGAGATGCGCCGCACCGCCGATGCCGGCCTGCTCGAGGCTCGTCGTGCCGCGGGAACCGAAATCGTGGAGGCGGAACGGCAGGACGGCGGCCGGATCGTCGCAGGTCTTTTCCAGGATCGGCTGGATGATCTGCTTCACTTTCCGCGAATTGGAGGCGACGGTGCTCGGATACCAGATCGCGCGCAGCAGCGCCGTCTCGATATAGGAGGTCAGCCAGAAGCAGGCGGGGTCGGTGTTGACGACCTGCACGACCGGCACGCCGCGGCGCACCAGCGTTCCCTCCGGCAGCGCCTCGATGAGGAGCGGCAGGAAGCCGCCGTGCTTTTTGACGATATGCGTCCAGCCTTCGCGGTTGAACGGCAGGCCGTGCGCCGTGACGATGGCCTCCGCCTCGTCGATATCCGCCATGGTCACCGGCTTCGACAGATATTCCTTCAGGAACATCTGGAGGCCGAAGAACACCACTTCCGCATGATCGGAATGGCCGCGCGCCTCGACATAGGAGGAGATGGCACACGTTTCCGGCGGATATTGCAGGTAGTGGCTGAACTTGTAGCTGTCTGTATTGAGGATGAGGTTCGTCAGGTTCATCGCTAGGTCTCCGCCGCAGCCGCGGCCGGAGACCCACGGCCGAGAGTGCCGGCAAGATTTACGCGAGGTGAGCATAAGGGGCAAGGCCCGTCCGCCGGCAAATCGGCGGGCCGTTCGCGCGACCCCCCGTTAGCATTTCGTTAACCATAAACTGGCATTTGTGAACGTAAGACGCCGCCCGGGAGCCTCATGGTCTCCCGTCCGGCATGGGTCGCGGTCCAGTGTTCGCCGGTCTTTCCGCCGCCGCCCGCATGATCGCCCGGTAGGCCGGGCCGAAAGCTCATAACCTCGCAGCGTCGCGCATGATGCGCCATCCGACAGACGATGGAACATTGGCAGGCCTTGCGACACGGGCATCGGCCGGGACGAACAGGAGGCAGTCATGCTGCGACGCGTGGCACCAACGACCGGGGTATCGGAGCCCTCCCCCGCCCTTGCGGCGGGCACGGCGGTCGATGCCGCCGCCCGGGCGCAGCCCACCGCCGCCGCGCTTGCCAACCTTCGCGCCGAAGTGCTGCTTCGTCTCCTCGAAACCATGCTCAAGCATATGCCGCCCATGGCCGAGGCCAATCCCGGCCGCGACCTCGTCGAGACGCTGCTGGCGATGCTGAAGACCATGCCGGGGCGCGAGGGCGAAGCCGGGCAGAAGCTCTCCGATCTCATCGCCAAGCTGCCGGCGGACCTTCGCCCCGGCGTCGAGAAGCTGGTGGGCACCGTGCTTTCCGCGATGCCGACGCGCAGCCTCGTCGAGATCGTGCGCAATCCCAACGGGCCGGAAGCGCAGAAACTCGCAACGCTGCTTTCCGCAAGCCTCGGCCTCGGCGAAAGCCCCGCAGGCGCGGCCGCAAACCAGGCGAAGCCGCTCGGCCTCACCGCCCAGCAGCTCGCCGTCGTCGTCAGCCGCAACGGCCAGCAGCAGCCGGCACAGGCGCTCCCCGTCGTCACCGACGCACGCCTCCTGCAGGTCGCCCTGAAACGCCTCTTCGATACCGACGGCGGCGCAAGGTCGCGCCCCCTTTCCGGCCAGGCGAGTGCCGTCACGGCGGATCACGAGACGCCGGTCGCGGGAACGCGGCTGCCTGCCGAAGCGGCGCGGGGCGAAGCCCGGATGCCGCTTCCCGCTGCCGCGACCGACGATCAGCCGGTGGAGGCCTCGGCCGCCGCCCTTCGCCACAACGGCAGCGCCGAGGAACTGGAAACACCCGCCGTAAAACGGGAGGGCATGCCCGGCCGGGCGGACACCGCCAATGGCACCGGGCAGGCACTGGCCCGCAGCGTCATGCAGGCCGTGACGCGCGACCTGCCGCCGGCCCTCCTGATGCAGGCGGTCGCCCATCTCGTCGAGAACCTCTCGCCGGAGGAGGCGACCTTACTGCGCGCCCTGCTGGAGCGGCCCTTCGACGCGGCAACCGAGCAGGAGATCGCCGCGATCGTCCGCGAGCAGACGGAAGGCGCCGCCGATCCGGACGGCACGCCCGAAGCGGGCAAGGCGAGAGCAGGCCAAGCGCAGCCGGCGGCCGCACAGGCGCCTGCCGAGACGAACGAGCCCCTGCCCGCTGCACAGGCCCGCGAGGCCGCACAGCCCGTTGCCGTGTCCGACGCCCTGCCCGACCGCATGGTTCCGGCCGCTGCGCTGCGCGAAGGCGTTCCGCTCGCCTTCGTACCCTACCTGCCGGCCGAAGAAGACCTCGAGTGGAAGGATGCGGCAAAGGCGTCCGAAGATGAGGAGGACGGCGAGGACGGCGACGCCGGAGAAAACGGCGAAGCCTCCGGCGAGGAAGCGGACGGGGAGGCCGCCGCCGAGGCGGAACCGGAAAGCGCCGACATGGCGCGCCGGCGCGAGAAGACGGCGGAGATGGTCGGCGTTATCGAGCCCGGCCTCGCCTTCTACCAGAAGCTCGGCGACTACTGGACCTGATTTACACCACCAAAGAAAAAGCCCGCGGAGATCGCTCTCCGCGGGCTTCTTCATTTCATAAGCGAAGGCTTACTCGGCGTTGTTGCGGTTCTTCAGAGCCGCGCCGAGGATGTCGCCGAGCGAAGCGCCCGAGTCGGACGAACCGAACTGTGCGACGGCTTCCTTCTCTTCGGCGATTTCCAGCGCCTTGATCGAAAGCTGGATCTTGCGATCCTTCTTCGAGAAGTTCAGGACGCGGGCGTCGACGGTCTGGCCGACCGAGAAACGCTCCGGACGCTGCTCGTCACGGTCACGCGACAGGTCGCCGCGACGGATGAACGCGGTGATGTCCTCGTGGTTGACGAGCTTCACTTCGATGCCGCCATCGTTGACCGCGATGACTTCAGCCGAAACGACGGCGTTCTTGCGCAGGTCACCCGAAGCTGCAGCTTCGCCGACCGCGTCGCGGCCGAGCTGCTTGATGCCGAGCGAGATGCGCTCCTTGTCGACGTCCACATCGAGAACGACAGCCTTGACGACGTCGCCCTTGTTGTATTCCTCGATGACCTGCTCGCCCGGACGGTTCCAGTCGAGGTCGGAGAGGTGCACCATGCCGTCCACGTCGCCTTCGAGGCCGATGAACAGGCCGAACTCGGTCTTGTTCTTGACTTCGCCTTCGACTTCCGTGCCGGCCGGGTGGCTGTGCGCGAAGGCCTGCCACGGGTTCTCGAGGGTCTGCTTGAGACCGAGCGAGATGCGGCGCTTCGTCGGGTCGACTTCGAGAACGACGACGTCGACTTCCTGGCTCGTGGACAGGATCTTGCCGGGGTGTACGTTCTTCTTCGTCCAGGACATTTCGGAGATGTGGATCAGGCCTTCGATGCCCGGTTCCAGTTCGACGAACGCACCGTAGTCGGTGATGTTCGTGACGGTGCCGGAGATCTTCTTGCCGACCGGGTACTTCGTGCCGATGCCATCCCACGGATCCGACTCGAGCTGCTTCATGCCGAGCGAGATACGGTGGGTTTCCTGATTAATGCGGATGATCTGGACCTTGACCTGCTGGCCGATGGACAGGATCTCCGACGGATGGTTGACGCGGCGCCAGGCCATGTCGGTGACGTGCAGCAGGCCGTCGATGCCGCCGAGGTCGACGAACGCACCGTAATCGGTGATGTTCTTGACGACGCCGTCGACGACCTGGCCTTCTTCGAGGTTCTGGACGATTTCAGAACGCTGCTCGGCGCGCGACTCTTCGAGAACCGTGCGGCGCGAAACGACGATGTTGCCGCGGCGCTTGTCCATCTTGAGGATTTCGAAGGGCTGCGGGTTGTGCATGAGCGGCGTGACGTCGCGGATCGGACGGATGTCGACCTGCGAACGCGGCAGGAAGGCGACGGCGCCGTCGAGATCGACGGTGAAGCCACCCTTGACCTGGTTGAAGATGACGCCTTCGACGCGCTCGCCGGCTTCGAACTTGACTTCGAGCTTGGCCCAGCTTTCTTCGCGGCGAGCCTTTTCGCGCGACAGAACGGCTTCACCAAGCGCGTTCTCGATGCGCTCGACATAGACTTCGACTTCGTCGCCGACCTTCAGCGTACCGTCCTTGGACTTGGCGCCGAATTCCTTCAGCGGAACGCGACCTTCAACCTTGAGGCCGACGTCGACGATAGCGACGTCCTTTTCGATCGCGGTAACGATACCCTTGGCAACATAGCCTTCGGCGAGATCGTTGGCGGCGAAGGATTCCTGCAGAAGGGCTGCGAAATCTTCGCGCGTGGGGTTTGCTTGAGACATTGAAACTCCTGATGTGCCTATGGGCACGGGCGCCGGGGGTTAGCGTTGGTGATGAACGAGGCGATGTCCGCTACCTCGTGGGCAGCAAATCCGGCGCGGGGACAGGCCTTGTTCTATTGTTTAAGGGCAGCGTCGATGAACGACTTTGCCGCGGAAAACGCCGCCTCTATACTCATTTCCGAGGTATCGAGCAAGTGCGCATCGTCCGCAGGCTTCAACGGACTGTCCGCCCGGCCCATGTCGCGCTCGTCGCGGCGGCGGATATCGTCGAGGATCGTATCGAAATCGGCCATACCGCCGCCGGCGATGATTTCGTCGTGGCGGCGCTTCGCGCGCACCTCGGCCGAGGCCGTGACGTAGAGCTTCACCGGCGCATCCGGGCAGACGACCGTGCCGATGTCGCGCCCGTCCAGCACCGTGCCCGGCTCGCGCGCGGCAAAGCCGCGCTGCGCCTCCACCAGCGCCCGGCGCACCGAGGGCATGACCGCGATCTTCGAGGCCGCCTCGCCGATGCCGTGGGCCGACAGCACCGCGCGGTCGAGCCCGGCGAGATCGAGATTGCGGGCGACTTCCGCGGCGACCGCCTCGTCGTCGAGCGGCAGGCCGCGGTCGAGAAGCGCCTTGGCCGTCGCCCGGTAGGTCAGGCCCGTATCGAGATGGTGAAAGCCATAGACTTCCGCGATGCGGCGCGAGAGCGTGCCCTTGCCGGCAGCCGCGGGCCCGTCGATGGCGATCGTGAAGGTCATCGGGCGCTTGCCTCGTGCAGTTCGATCTTCGCGCCGAGCCCGGCCATGAGGTCCATGAATTCCGGGAAGCTGGTCGCGATCATCGTCGCGTCGTCCACCGTCACCGGGTTTTCCGAGACGAGGCCCATGACGAGGAAGCTCATGGCGATGCGGTGGTCGAGATGGGTGGCCACAGCCGCGCCCGACGCATTGCCGAGGCCCTTGCCGTCCGGGCGGCCGCGCACGACGAGCGAGGCTTCGCCCTCCTCGCAATCGACACCGTTGAGCTGGAGGCCGGTGGCGACGGCCGCGAGGCGGTCGCTTTCCTTGACGCGCAGCTCCTCGAGGCCGTTCATCACCGTCGTGCCTTCCGCGAAGGCGGCAGCGACGGCGAGAACCGGATACTCGTCGATCATCGACGGCGCGCGGTCTTCCGGCACCGTGACGCCCTTGAGGGAGGAAGAACGCACGCGCAGGTCCGCCACGTCCTCGCCGCCGGCAAGGCGCGGGTTCATGACCTCGATATCCGCGCCCATTTCCTGCAGCGTCAGGATAAGGCCGGTGCGGGTGGGGTTCATCAGCACGTTGAGGATGGTGACGTTCGAACCCGGAACGAGGAGCGCAGCGACCAGCGGGAAGGCCGTCGAGGACGGATCGCCCGGCACGTCGATCACCTGGCCGGTCAGCTTGCCGCGGCCTTCGAGGCGGATCGTGCGCACGCCGTCCGCATCCGTCTCGACCGTCAGGTTCGCGCCGAAGCCCTGCAGCATCTTTTCGGTATGGTCGCGCGTCATCACCGGCTCGATGACCGTGGTGATGCCCGGCGTGTTGAGGCCGGCGAGGAGGACGGCGGACTTCACCTGCGCGGAGGCCATCGGCACGCGGTAGGTGATCGGCGTCGGGCTCTTCGGCCCGTGCAGCGTCACCGGCAGGCGGTCGCCGTCGGCGGACTTCACCTGCACGCCCATTTCGCGCAAGGGATTGAGCACGCGGCCCATCGGGCGCTTGGTGAGCGAAGCGTCGCCGATGAAGGTGGAATCGAAATCGTAGACGCCGACGAGACCCATGGTGAGCCGGCAGCCGGTGCCGGCATTGCCGAAGTCGAGCGGGGCTTCGGGCGCGAGCAGCGCGCCGTTGCCGACGCCGTCGATGATCCAGGTGTCGCCGTCCTTGCGGATCTTAGCGCCCATGGCCTGCATGGCCTTGCCCGTGTTGATGACGTCCTCGCCCTCGAGCAGGCCCGTAATCCGCGTCTCACCGCTCGCAAGGCCGCCGAACATGAAGGAGCGGTGGGAGATCGACTTGTCGCCGGGAATGCGGACGGTTCCGGAAAGGCCGGAGGATTTGCGGGCGGTTGCGGGCCGGCTGCTTGCGCCGTGCGACATGGGCGTCTTCCTTATATGGCAGCTCTCCGCCGGGCGCTCCGGGGAGATCGCCGGCTTGCTATCACAAAGGATTTAAAGCGTCATCCTCCCGGCGAAAAACAATCGCCGCGAAGGGCCCTGCCGTAGCCGCCTCAAGTTAGGCTTTGACAGGATTGCGCAAGACGATTAAGGGGACCGGCTAATCAATTTCCCCTTCAACGCGCCGGAACCCCGGCCCCGCCGGAAGAAGACGGCACCTGAGAGGCTTTGACAGTGGCAAAACCGGAACTCGGAACCAAACGCATCGACCCGGAAACGGGCAAGAAGTTCTACGACTTGAACCGCGATCCGATCGTTTCCCCCTATACGGGCAAGTCCTATCCGCTCTCCTTCTTCGAGGAGACCTCCGCGGCGGCCGTGCTCGAGAAGGATGAGGACGAGGACGTCAACGAAGTCGATACGGAGAACACGGAAGTCGAGCTCGTCTCGCTGGAGGATGCCGACGAGGATGCATCCGGCGGCGACGACCTGCCCGATCTCGGCGACGACGACGTGGAGATCGACGGCGACGACGACGATACGTTCCTGGAACAGGACGAAGACGACGACAACGACGACATGAGCGACCTCATCGGCGTCACCGGCGACGAAGACGAAGCCTAAGATCTTGATAATCCGGCCGGTTTCAAAAAAATCGGCCGGATTTCATTTTTCGGCTTGCCATCTTCCGAGACGGCAAGTAATAAGCCGCCACACCGAACGGCAACGCCGCTTCGGTTCCCGGAAACCGGCCTCGCCGGACCCTTATGGGGCTATAGCTCAGCTGGGAGAGCGCTTGCATGGCATGCAAGAGGTCAGCGGTTCGATCCCGCTTAGCTCCACCAAATTTCTTCCGACAATACAGTAAGTTGGCGGTCAGCGACTTTTGCTGCATTTTGCTTTCGGACTTCGGGGCACCCCGACGACGCAAATCGGCGCTCCGTCTCATACCGCCATGCCCATTGCATGATTATCGCATATTCGCTATATACCCTTCATGCGATGGACGGTTGAAACCCTCGAAATTGTCGATTCAGAAATCGAGGCGTTGCCGCCCGGGCTTCAGGCCCGGCTCATCCGCCTCATGGAAGCGGTCGAGAACGTTGGTTTGGAGCAATTGCGGGAGCCGCACGTCAAGCATCTGGAAGGCAAGCTTTGGGAACTGCGCGCCAAGGCTTCCGAAGGTATCGCACGCGGCATTTACGTGACCGTCACCGGACGACGCGTGGTCATCCTGCATGTCTTCGTGAAGAAGTCGCAGAAGACCCCGAAAGCCGCCCTTGAGATTGCGAGAGCGCGGATGAAAGAGGTGAAGTCATGACGAAGATTGCAGACCTCAAGAAGAAGCTGATGGGCAATCCGGAATTCCGGCAGGAATACGAGAAGGCCGACGCGGAATTCCGGCTTATCGAAACCCTCGTCCATGCCCGGACGAAGGCGAAGCTCTCCCAGGCCGAGCTTGCAAAGCGCATCGGCACCACGCAATCGGCCATCGCCCGGCTGGAAGGCGGTGGCGTTTCCCCGTCCCTCTCCACCCTGCGCCGGTATGCCGAGGCCACCGGCGCCAAGCTCGAAATCAATCTGGTAATGCCGGAGCGGGTCTAGAACCGCACGCCGACGGCGAGGCCTGCGTGGGTGATGCCGTCGTTGGGGCCGTTGCAGAGGTTGGCGTTGGAGGAGTGGTCGATCGTCGCCATGACGTTCACCGTTTCCGAGACGCGCACGCCGAGCGCGGCGTGCTCGCGGAACAGGAAGCGGCAGCCGAGGAGCGGGCCCGTGCCGCTGTCGAGGTTGCCGTTGTGCACCGTGCCGCCGGCGCCGATCTCGGCGAAGAAGGCCTCGGTGATCGGCACATGCCAGTTGAGGCCGAGATAAGCCTGGTCGGTCGCGTCCGCGCCGCCGGACACGCCCACCTGGACGCGCGGCTCGAGAAGCGCCTTGGCAAGGCCGGTCTGCGAGGAATGGAAGGGCGCGAGATAGACCTCGGCGGAGCCGACGAGGCCCTTGTCATGGGACGAATCGCCATTGAGGCTGCCGCCGACGCCCACGCGGACCTCATCGACAAGATCGCCGGCCAGCGCGGAAGAAACAGGAAGGCCGGCAAGAACCGTCGCCAACGCGACCGCAAGACATGATTTCATGACATCCCCTCGAATCACGGCGAGGAGTGTCATCGGCGCCGCACCGTTTGTACAGGCCAAAAAGCGGTGGGCACCAAAGTGTCCGGCAGCCTTTCGGGCAATCGGGCGGGCTTTACGGCTGCTCGCGCATTCCGGGCGTCGCCTCGCGTTCGTCGGCGTCCTCCAGGTCGGCCTTGACCATGAACACGTCGCTGTGTTCGCGGACGGCCTCGCGCAGGGCCGCAAGGTTCGGCTCGTCGTCGGGGCCGATCTCGCCCTCGCCCTTGTCGATCTCGTGCTCGCCGGCAAGGTCGATCTCGCGCTCCGCCTGGAGCCAGTGATCGTCGGGCTTGCCCTCGGGCGTCCCCTCCTGCTGCCAGAGTTCATAGGCACGCTTGCGGATGCGGTCTTCGCGGTCGTCTGTCATGATCGTACTCCCTTTGATCGATCGTGCGACCGAACGCGGGGGGCGTCAAGATGTTCCCCGCTTGCGCAGTTCAGCGACCGCGAATAAGCATGGTTTTCCGGGCGTCTCATCCAGTACGCCAGCCTTGTCGGGGGACATCATGAGCTTCACGGAAACGACGACCACGTCCTGGTTTTCCAGGCTGAAGGGGGCGCTGGTCAGGATCCTGGTCGGCTTCATCCTGCTCATCGCCTGCGTCTTCCTCCTCTTCTGGAACGAGGGGCGTTCCGTGAAGACCTATCGCGCGCTCGTCGAGGGCGCGGGGCTCGTCGTTTCCGTCGGGAACGACAACGTCGATCCGGCCAACGAAGGCAAGCTCGTGCACATTTCCGGCCTCGTGAAGCCGGTCGGCGTGCCGCAGGACAACGCGCTCGGCATTTCGGCGGAGGGCGCCGCCGGCCTCGAGCGCATCGTCGAGATGTACCAATGGGTCGAGACCTCCAGATCGGAGACGCGCAAGCAACTCGGCGGCAGCGAGGAAACTGTCACCACCTATTCCTACCACAAGGAATGGAAGCGTGACGCGGTCTCTTCGGACAGCTTCCGCCAGCCGGGCCACGACAATCCGCAAAAGCCGGTCGCAGATGCCAGCTTCGCCGTTCCATCCGCGACGATCGGCGCCTTCAGCGTCGACGGGCGGACGGTCGCGCGGCTCGGCGAGGAACGTCCCGTGCCGCTCGCCGCCGCGGACGCAGGCCGGCTCGGCGAGGCGGCGACGCTCGGAAAGCCGGTCGCCATCGTCGGCGGCCAGGCCGTCTTCTCCCTCGATCCGCAGAACCCGCAGGTCGGCGATATCCGCATCCGCTTCGAGCGCTCCGACATTGCCGAGGCAAGCTTTGTCGGCGCGCAGCGCGGCACGGCGCTTGCACCCTACAGGACGACGAACGGGCGCGACCTCTTCCTCAGCGAAGCGGGCATCGCCGATGCGAGCGCCATGTTCGACGCGGCGCAGAGCGAGAACACGATCGTCACATGGCTCGTGCGCGTCGGCGGACTCGTCGGCCTCTTCGTCGGCTTTGCCTTCATCCTGTCGTTCCTCGGCGTGATCGCCGATGTCGTGCCCTTCGTCGGCTCCATCGTGCGCTTCGGCACGACGGCGATCGCGCTCATCCTCACGCTGCTGCTCGGCCCGGCGGTCATCGCCGTCGCCTGGATCGCCTATCGCCCGCTCATCGCCATCGCCGTCCCTGCCGCCGGCATTGCGCTTGCGGCCGGCATCCTCTATCTGCGGCGGGGCAAGGCCGCGGCGGCAGCCCCCGCCGGGGCATGACGGGTTGGCAAGCAGGACAGGCATGGCGTGACCTTCTACGTTTCGAAGATCTTCTGGGTTCTCGCCCAGCCGCTTTCGCTTTGCCTGCTGCTCATCCTTGCCGGCCTCGCGGCGGGCCTTCTCAAGTGGAACCGGCTGCGTCTTGCGGCGCATCTTGTCGCCGCGCTCCTCCTCTTCGTCACGCTGTTCACCACCACGGGCGCCGTGCTGCTACAGACGCTGGAGGCGCGGATCGCGCGCGCCGCGCTTCCGGAAGGCGGGCCTTCCTGCATCATCACGCTCGGCGGGGCCTTCGAGCCGGACGTGACGACGGCCCGCGGCGGCTTCGAGCTGAACCAGGCCGGAGACCGCTTCGTGGAGACGCTGCGGCTGGCGCAGCAATTCCCCGCCGCGCGCATCCTGATCTCGGGCGGCGACGGCTCGCTCAGTGGCGCCTATGAGGGGGATGCGGTGATCGGCACCCGGTTCTTCGCGGCCTTCGGCGTGCCGGCGAGCCGGCTGATCCGCGATCCGGATTCGCGCGATACCTACGAGAACGCCGGCAACACGAAGGCGCTTCTTGCGCAGAGCGGACTTGGGAACTGCCTGCTGGTGACCTCGGCCTTCCACATGCCGCGCTCGGTGGGCCTCTTCCGCAAGCTCGGCATCGACGTGCTGCCCTGGCCGACGGATTACCGCACGACCGGCACGGCAAGCCTCGGGCTGGACCTGACGCAGCCGTCGGTCAACACCCAGCTCCTGACGACGGCGGTGCGCGAGTGGATCGGCCTTGCCTTCTACTATATGGCGGGCCGCACCAGCGCCTTCCTGCCGCAATAGGCCGCCTACTTCTTCGAGATCGTCTCGAAGCGGGCGTTGCGCACGCGGATCGTCATCGTGCAGTATTCGCTGTCGCTGCGCCCGCAGCTTGCCGCGTTCGCCTTCAATTCCAGCACCATGTTGCCGAAGCGCTTCTTCATCGTATAGCCGTAGAGATCGGCGGTCGCGGCGAGGAAATAGCCGCCCTCGGCCACCCGGATGTAGAATTCGTGCGGGCAGCCGACATTGCCGCACAGGCCGCCCGGCACGCCGTCGCAATTGACCGCGCCGAGATTGAAGATCGCGTCGACGAGGCCGTCATTGTTGAAATCGATGCTGTCGGCGAAGTCCGCGCCATAGATGGCGCTCTTGCAGCGGCCGGCGACTTCCGCCTCCACGGCCGCCAGCGCATCGGGCACGATCTCGGCGGCGCGCACCGGCAGGGCGCTTGCGGCGAAGGCGGCGGAGAGAAGCGCGAGGGTTGTCATGCGGATGGCCATCTCTCAAACCTTTCCATGGCGGGCGATTCGGTCATTATGCGAGCCGGTGCCGGGTGATTCTGCGGCGGGCACTCTACTGCGGCAAAGCTGTCGCGAGGCTTGGCCGCAAAGGACCTGCAAGGAGGGAATGCGTGCCGATCCTGGAACTGCTCGATTATACCGGCGTCGCGGTCTTCGCCGCCACCGGCGCGCTGTCGGCCTCGCGCAAGCAGCTCGACATCATCGGCTTCGTGTTCCTGGCCGCCGCGACGGGCATCGGCGGCGGCACGTTCCGCGACGTCATCCTCGGCGCGACGCCGGTCTTCTGGGTGGTGAACCCGACTTATCTTCTCGTCTGCGTGGCGGTGGCGCTCATCGTCTTCGTGCTCTCCCACCGGATCGAATCGCGCTACCGGCTGCTGCTCTGGCTCGATGCGATGGGGCTTTCGGCCTATTGCGTGATGGGCGCGGCCAAGGGCCTCGCCGCGACCGGCTCGCCGACCGTGGCGATCACCACCGGCGTATTGACGGCAAGCTTCGGCGGCATCCTGCGCGATCTTCTCGCCAACGAGCCCTCCGTGCTGCTGCGGCCGGAGGTCTACGTCACCGCCGCGCTTGCGGGCGCCTCCGGCTTCACGGCCGCGATGGCGGCGGGCGCGCCGCTCTGGGCGGCCTCGGCCATCGGCATCGGCACGGCCTTCGTCGTGCGCGGCGGGGCTCTTCGCTTCGGCTGGCGCTTTCCGGTCTACAAGCCCCGGCCGGGGCGGCATCCGGACGATGTCATGTGAGGGGAAGGATCAGGCCTTGCGCGGGCGCAGGCGGATGATCACATCGACATGCGCGATCTCCATGCCTTCCGGCGGCTCCGGCAGGTTGCCGATCTCGATATTGCTCACCGGAATGTCGAGGACGTGGTTCTCGCCCTCGACGAAGAAATGGTGATGGTCCGACACGTTGGTGTCGAAATAGGTCTTCGCGCTCTCGACGGCCAGCACCCGGATGAGGCCGGCCTCGGTGAACTGGTGCAGCGTGTTGTAGACGGTCGCAAGCGACACCGGCACGCCGGCGGTGACGGCTTCCTCGTGCAGTTCCTCGACCGTCAGATGCCGGTCGCCCTTGGCGAAAAGCAGATCGGCGAGAGCGACGCGCTGGCGCGTCGGGCGCAGGCCGCAGTGGCGCAGGCGCTCGTCGATGGGCATCTCGTATGCATGCGTCATGGGCAAGGGATCCGCTCGTGTGGCCTTGAACAACAATCTTGAACTTTCGATATAACTTTAGCACGGCCGGGATTCAATAGGATCGCAGGGGCCAAACCGCGTGCAACCTGCGGAAAACCGGGGCCTTGGTGGCTTTCCGGCCACTTTGCGCTGGCTGTGGCCGCAAGCATCATGTATGCGAACTGCACAATTCATGTCTCGCCCGGACGGGGCGCGGCGATAAAAAGACAGGGAGCAGGGTGCTTCAAATCGTGCCTCGCCTCCTCTAAATCTAACGCTGACCAAGCGTGTTCAAGACCGGGGATGAGACATTCGATGACCAGGCAATCCAGCTATAACTACGAGGAAATTCTGGCCTGCGGCCGCGGCGAGCTGTTCGGCCCCGGCAATGCGCAGCTTCCTCTGCCGCCGATGCTGATGGTTCACCGCATCACCGACATCTCCGAGACGGGCGGCGCCTTCGACAAGGGCTACATCCGCGCCGAATACGACGTGAAGCCGGACGACTGGTATTTCCCCTGCCATTTCCAGGGCAACCCGATCATGCCGGGGTGCCTCGGCCTCGACGGCATGTGGCAGCTCACCGGCTTCTTTCTCGGCTGGCTGGGGGAACCCGGCCGCGGCATGGCGCTTTCCACCGGCGAGGTGAAGTTCAAGGGCATGGTGCGCCCGGAGACGAAGCTCCTCGAATACGGCATCGACTTCAAGCGCGTCATGCGCGGCCGCCTCGTGCTGGGCACCGCCGACGGCTGGCTGAAGGCCGATGGCGAGACCATCTACCAGGCGACCGACCTGCGCGTCGGCCTGTCGAAAGACAAGGAAGCCTGAGGCGGCGACGGCCGCCTTGAGCCCGAGGGCGGCGGCAAGCCGCCTTCGCAACGGACGTTCTAAAAAAGGTCAATATCATGAGACGGGTAGTTGTCACGGGTCTGGGGATCGTATCCTCCATCGGGAACAACGCGGACGAAGTGACGGCATCGCTGCGCGACGCGCGCTCGGGCATCAGTTTCAGCCAGGATTTCGCCGACCACGGCTTCCGCTGCCAGGTCTGGGGCTCGCCGGATATCGACACGACCGACCTCGTCGACCGCCGCGCGGCCCGCTTCCTCTCGCAGGGCGGGGCATGGAACCACGTCGCCATGAAGCAGGCGATCGCCGATTCCGGCCTGGAAGAGGCCGACTACGCGGCCAACCCGCGCACCGGCATCATCATGGGCTCGGGCGGGCCTTCCACCCGCACGCTGATCGAGGCGGCCGAGATCACCATCAAGAACAATTCGCCCAAGCGCATCGGCCCCTTCGCCGTGCCGAAGGCGATGTCGTCCACGGCCTCGGCGACGCTTGCCACCTGGTTCAAGATCCACGGCGTCAACTATTCGATCTCGTCCGCCTGCTCGACCTCGGCGCACTGCATCGGCAATGCCGCGGAGATGATCCAGTGGGGCAAGCAGGACATGATGTTCGCCGGCGGCCACGAGGACCTCGACTGGACCATGTCGAACCTCTTCGACGCCATGGGCGCCATGTCGTCCAAGTACAACGACACGCCCGCGACGGCTTCACGCGCCTATGACGTCAGCCGCGACGGCTTCGTCATCGCCGGCGGCGCCGGCGTCCTCGTGCTTGAGGAACTGGAGCACGCCAAGGCCCGCGGCGCGAAGATCTATGCCGAGATCACCGGCTACGGCGCGACCTCCGACGGCTACGACATGGTGGCCCCGTCGGGCGAAGGCGCGATCCGCTGCATGCGCCAGGCGCTTTCCACCGTGAAGGGCGAGGTCGACTACATCAACACGCACGGCACCTCCACGCCCGTCGGCGACTCCAAGGAGATCGGCGCGATCCGCGAGGTGTTCGGCGACAAGATCCCGCACATCCAGTCGACCAAGTCGCTGACCGGCCATTCGCTGGGCGCTGCCGGCGTGCAGGAATCGATCTACGGCCTCCTGATGATGCAGGCCGGCTTCATCGGCGAGAGCGCGCACATCACCGAACTCGATCCGGAATTCGAGGGCGTTCCGATCGTGCGCAAGCGCATCGACAACGCCAAGATCGACACGGTTCTTTCCAATTCCTTCGGCTTCGGCGGCACGAACGCCACGCTGGTCTTCCAGCGCTACAACGGATGACACGCATGACGGGGATCATGAACGGCAAGCGCGGCCTGATCATGGGGGTCGCGAACAACCACTCCATCGCCTGGGGTATCGCACAGAAGCTCGCCGGTGCCGGTGCGGAACTCGCCTTCACCTACCAGGGCGAAGCGCTCGGCAAGCGCGTGAAGCCGCTTGCGGCCGAGCTCGGCTCGGACTTCGTGCTGCCCTGCGACGTCGAGGACATCGCCTCGGTGGACGCGACCGTCGCCGCGCTCAAGGAGAAGTGGGGCAAGCTCGACTTCGTCGTGCACGCCATCGGATTTTCCGACAAGAACGAGCTGAAGGGTCTCTATGCCGACACCACGCGCGAGAACTTCTCGCGCACGATGGTCATCTCCTGCTTCTCCTTCACGGAGATCGCCAAGCGGGCGGCGGACCTCATGGAAGACGGCGGCGCGATGCTGACGCTGACCTATGGCGGCTCGGTACGGCTGATGCCGAACTACAACGTCATGGGCGTCGCCAAGGCGGCGCTGGAAGCCTCCGTGCGCTACCTTGCCGGCGACTACGGCCCGCGCGGCATCCGCGTCAACGCCATCTCGGCCGGCCCGATCCGCACGCTGGCCGGCGCCGGCATCTCGGATGCCCGCGCCATGCTCTCCTGGCAGCAGAAGAACGCGCCGCTGCGCCGGACCGTCACCATCGAGGATGTCGGCAATTCCGCGCTCTACCTGCTCTCGGACCTTTCGAGCGGCGTCACCGGCGAGATCCACTACGTGGACGCCGGCTACAACATCACCTCCATGCCGACGCTGGAACACCTTCGAAGCGCGGACAGCGAGTAACAAAAAAACGGCGCGAAGTTTAAAACTTCGCGCCGTTTTTGCTTGATAGCGGCCGTCGATCAGCGCCGGCCCCAGAGCACCTTGAAGCGGGCGTTGCGGCAGACTTCGCCGCTTTCCTTGAAGGCTTCCGCCAGAACCGGCTCATAGGGCAGGCCCCGGTTGGCGACCATCAGCAGGCGCCCGCCGGCCTTCAGCGACTTCGCTGCCATGCGGATCATGCCGGCGCCGAGCGCGTGATCGGCCGCATGCCCTTCGTGGAAGGGCGGGTTCATGACGATGAGGTCGTAGTGGTCGCGCGGCGTCTCGGCCGTCAGGTCGAACCAGTAGTAACGTGCCGGAACGTTCGGGCAGTTCTCCGCCATGTTCTCCCTGGCCGCCTCCAGCGCCTCGTAATGCGCCTCGAAGAGGTCGATGCCCTTGGCATTCGGCGCGCGGCCGCCGAGCATGACCGAGAGATAGCCCCAGCCCGCGCCGAAATCGGCGGCGTGGCCGCTGAAATCCTCCGGGATGCGGGTGGCGAGCAGTTCCGAGCCCTCGTCGATCCGGTCGTGCGAGAACATGCCCGGCGCGGCCGTGAAGCGGCCGACGATGCGCACCGGCTTCGCGGCCAGCTTGGCGATCGCCTCGGACGGGTCTTCCGGACGGGCGAACCAGATGGCAAGGCCATGGTATTTCGGCATGGAATCGCCCGAGAGCCCGAGTTGGTCGAGGCGCTTGCGCATGGACTGCACGCCGTCTTCCTTGCCGCCGGCAACGACGATGAGGCCGCCCGTGCGCACGCGGCGCAGCGCCTCTGCGATGCGGTTCTCGTTCTCGCCCTTGTGCTTGGTCATCAGGATGAGCGCGCCGTCGTAATCCTCGCCCTCGATGAGGGGCTTGACCGGCGCACGCACGGCCTCCAGCCCGCGATAGAGCGAGCGCAGCGGCTGCACGGCCTCCAGTGAGGCGGGGAACCCTTCCGGCGGGCGCTGGCCGGCCTCGGCGCCGAGGAAGAGATAGCGCTCGCCTTCGCCGGGCATGGCGAGCGTGCCGGAGGCGAAGGGATGGAACAGGGTTTTCAGGGCGTCGCGGGTCATGACAGGGTTCCGGTGTTCAAAAGAAAGGGGCGCGGAACGTGCCGCTCCGCGCCCCTTCGATACGTAAGGGATGACTTACTCGGCAGCTTCGCCGTCGCCCTTCTTGTCGGCGGCGATTTCCTTGCCGGTCGCCTGGTCGACGACCTTCATGGAGAGGCGAACCTTGCCGCGCTCGTCGAAGCCCATCAGCTTGACCCAGACCTTGTCGCCTTCCTTGACGACGTCGGACGTCTTGGCGACGCGTTCCTGGGCGAGCTGCGAGATGTGCACGAGGCCGTCGCGCGGGCCGAAGAAGTTGACGAAGGCGCCGAAGTCGGCGGTCTTGACGACCGTGCCTTCGTAGATCTGGCCGACTTCCGGTTCCGCGACGATGGAGTGGATCCACTTGCGGGCAGCCTCGATCTCCTTGCCGGAGGACGATGCGATCTTGATCGTGCCGTCGTCTTCGATGTTGATCTTGGCGCCGGTCTTCTCGACGATCTCGCGGATGACCTTGCCGCCCGTACCGATGACTTCACGGATCTTGTCGACCGGGATGGTCATGACCTCGATGCGCGGGGCGAATTCGCCGAGCTGGCTGCGGCCTTCGGAAATGGCCTTGGCCATCTCGCCGAGGATGTGCTTGCGGCCGCCCTGTGCCTGGCCGAGCGCGACCTTCATGATCTCCTCGGTGATGCCGGCGATCTTGATGTCCATCTGCAGCGAGGTGATGCCGTCGGACGTGCCGGCGACCTTGAAGTCCATGTCGCCGAGGTGGTCTTCGTCGCCGAGGATGTCGGAGAGAACCGCGAAGCGGTCGCCTTCGAGGATCAGGCCCATGGCGATGCCGGCAACCGGCTTAGCCAGCGGAACGCCGGCGTCCATGAGGGCGAGCGAGGTGCCGCAGACCGTTGCCATCGAGGACGAACCGTTCGATTCGGTGATCTCGGAGACGACGCGCAGCGTGTAGGGGAACTGTTCCGCCGTCGGCAGCATCGGGCGGATGGCGCGCCAGGCGAGCTTGCCGTGGCCGATTTCGCGGCGGCCCGGGGAGCCCATGCGGCCCGTCTCACCGACCGAGTAGGGCGGGAAGTTGTAGTGCAGCAGGAAGCGTTCCTTGTACATGCCGGTCAGGCTGTCGACATACTGCTCGTCTTCGCCGGTGCCGAGCGTGGCGACGACGATCGCCTGCGTCTCGCCGCGGGTGAAGAGCGCCGAGCCGTGCGTGCGCGGCAGGATGCCGACTTCCGAGACGATCGGACGGACCGTTTCCAGGTCGCGGCCGTCGATGCGGCTCTTGGTGTCGAGGATGTTCCAGCGGACGATTTTGGCCTGCAGGTGCTTGAAGACGGCGCCGATGACTTCGGCGGTGTACTTCGGCTCGACACCTTCGGGGAAGAAGTGCGCCTTGACCTTGGCCTTGACGGCGTCGACGGCGGCGTAGCGGTCGGCCTTCTGGGTGATCTTGTAGGCGTCGCGCAGCTCGGCTTCGGCAAGGCCGAGCATTTCGGCTTCGAGTTCGGAATAGTCTTCCGGCTGGAAGTCGCGCGGTTCCTTGGCGGCGACTTCCGCGAGCTTGATGATCGCGTCGATCACCGGCTGGAAGCCCTTGTGGCCGAACATGACGGCGCCGAGCATGACGTCTTCGGCGAGTTCCTTGGCTTCCGACTCGACCATCAGGACGGCGTCCTGCGTGCCGGCGACGACGAGGTCGAGGCTCGATTCGTCCATCTCGTCGAGATGCGGGTTGAGGACGTATTCGCCGTTGATGTAGCCGACGCGGGCGGCGCCGACCGGGCCCATGAAGGGAACGCCGGAAATCGTCAGGGCGGCGGAGGCGGCAACCATCGACAGGACGTCGGGATCGTTTTCGAGGTCATGCTGGACGACCGTGACGACGACCTGCGTGTCGTTCTTGTAGCCTTCCGGGAAGAGCGGGCGGATCGGGCGGTCGATCAGGCGGGAAACCAGCGTTTCCTTTTCCGACGGACGGCCTTCACGCTTGAAGTAGCCGCCCGGGATCTTGCCGGCGGCGTAGGTCTTTTCCTGGTAGTTGACGGTGAGCGGGAAGAAGTCCTGGCCGGGCTTCGGCGCCTTGGCGGAAACCACGGTGGCGAGAACGACCGTCTCGCCGTAGGTGGCGAGCACGGCGCCGTCAGCCTGGCGGGCGATCTTGCCGGTTTCCAGCTTGAGCGGACGGCCCGCCCACTCGATTTCGACCGTATGGGTATCGAACATGTCTTGTCCTTCTTTGCAGATACGCGCACCGCCGCCCGGAAAAGGCGCAGGTGGTCTATCCGCGTTCGTGACGCATCATGGGCAAGACAACGGGAGGCTTCGTTTCCCCGGTCGGTCGCGATTCCCGGCGGAATCGCCCCGAAGAAGCATCCTGCAATCCTGCCCCATGACAGGCCATCGGTTGGCTCCGCAGGACCGGCCCATCCGGCCTGCTGGAAAGGCAGCGGGCGCTCCCCGTCAGGAAGCGCCCGCTGAAATGTCTTAGCGGCGAATGCCCAGCGAAGCGATCAGCTTCGTGTAACGGGATTCGTCCTTCTTCTTGAGGTAGTCAAGAAGCGAGCGGCGGCTGGAAACCAGCGTCAGAAGACCACGACGGGAGTGGTTGTCCTTCTTGTGGTCCTTGAAGTGGCCGGTCAGGTTGTTGATGCGCTCGGTCAGGATCGCGACCTGTACTTCCGGCGAACCGGTGTCGCCTTCCTTGGTGGCGTATTCCTTGATCAGCGCAGCCTTGCGCTCGGCAGTGATCGACATCGAGATGTCCTTTCATGAATGGGAACCAAAGTCGCCAAAAGCCGGGATGTCGTCCAGCGATGGCCGTGAAGGCAAGCGGGCGGGCCCGCATTGCTGGCGTGCCTATAAACCATTCGCCGCCGAAAGAAAAGGCCCGTTCTAGCGCTGCTCCGCCGGCTGGCCGGGCGCAAGCGCGCGCACGTCGCCCGCCTTCGGGCAGACGACATAGGCGCCGAACACCCAGCCGAGCCGCTCGCCCTGCCGCGCCACGAAAAGCCAGGGCTTCGTGCCGATCTTCCTCTCCTCGATCACCTCCAGCCGCGTGCCGTTGCCAAGCGTCGTCACGATCGTGCCGTTGGGCGCCGAGCGCACGTTGAGCGGCGTGCCGGTCGGATCGTCGACGAGGCATTCGCCGGCGGCGACGGCGGGGAACGCTGCGGCGCAGAGGATCGCCGCGGCGGCGGCCCCCTTGAGGAGAAGGGTCATGGAACGCACCTTCGGGGTTTTTCGGAAGGAAACGGCGGCATCATTTGGCACCGTTCCCGTCATGGGCGTGGTCCTCGCGCAGGCGGGCAAGCGGGATCGTCACCCGCCATTCGATGCCGTCGTCATGCACGATGAAATCCAGCTTGGCATCGAGCGCCATGCCGAGCATGCGTTCCAGCACGACGCTGCCGAAGCCCTTGCGGCTTTCGGCGATCGCCGCCTTGTCGATCGTCGCGCGGCTTTCCCGCCAGATAAGGTTGAGGTCCTCACCGGACGTCGCCCAGGTCAGCGAGACGTTGCCGGTCTCGTTGGCGAGCGCGCCGTATTTGGTGGCGTTGGTCGACAGTTCGTGCAGCGCCATGCCGAGCGTCTGGGAGGCCTGCGGGTCGAGCAGCACGGCGGGCCCGCTGATGCGCACCCGCGCCGCGTCGTCCGGCGTGAAGGGCTTCAACTGGTTCTTCGCCAGTTCCATCAGGTTTACGCCCTGCGTCGCGTTGGCGATCATCAGGTCGGTCGAGCGCGCAAGGCCGGCGACGCGCTTGCGGAAGGTCTCGGCGAAGTCGAGGGCGTTTTCCGCGCCCGCCGCCGACTGGTTCAGCATGGCCTGGATGACGGTGAGCTGGTTCTTGGAGCGATGCGCCACCTCACGCATCAGGAAGCGCACCTCGTTCTCCGACTTGACGCGCGCATCGGCCGCTTCGGAAAGGGCCCGAGAGACGGTCTCGAGCTCGGAAATGGCATAGCGGCGCATTGCGATCCGCTCGCCGTGGCCGAGCCGGCGCGCATCGGTGGCGAGCAGCCGCACGTCGCGGGAAAGGACGCGCGCGATGCCGAACGCGCTCACCGCGGCAAGCGCGGCGAAGACCGCCCCGCCGATCGTCAGCCACAGGAAGGAGGAGACGGCCGGGGCCTGCACGTCGGCGGACTTCGCCCAGGCGATCATGCGCCAGCCGGCGAGCGAGGAGAATTCGGTGACGACCTGGTAGTTGACGCCGCCCTCCCGCATCTTGCTGACGCCGAGGCGAAGCGAGGGAACGACCTTGAGGAAGAAGGGCTTGCCCGTCTTCTGCGTCTCGTCCGTCGAGACGATGACGGTGCCCTGCGTGTCCAGCACCGCGGCGTTCCAGCCCGGCGACAATATATCGGGATTGACCGCGCGCCGCAGCGCCTCGGCGTTCTTCGTCAGCGTCAGCAGCACATGGCGGCCGTTGTGAAGGCGCATCGGCAGGTAGACGTTGAACACCCATTGCTGCGCGGTCTTGCCGAAGAAGAGATCGGAGACCATGCGCTCGCCGCGCGCCAGCGCCTGCCCTGCCGAGGACGGCTCCGATGCCGCACCCAGCGGCGTGCCGTAGGGAACGCGCGTGTTGAGAAGCTGGCGCATCGTCTCGTCGATGACGAGGAAATAGATGTCCGTGCCTTCCAGCGCCTTCGACGCCTGCCGGTAGAGGCCCGCATAGTCGGGCTCGCGCAGGCTCTCGGAGGTCGACAGGAAGTTGAGCGTCGAGAACATGCCGGAGATCTCGCGCTCGACGGCCCGGTTCACGGCGCCCGTGGAGGTGCGCAGCAGCGATTCGAAGATGCGCTCCTGCGCCTCATTGGTGCGCTTGAGCACCACGATGGAGAAGAGGAAGGCGGGGATGACGACGACGAGGATGAGGCAGACGAGATAGAAGGCGACCGGGTGATGCATGCGCCGGCGGGCCTGGACAGGGCTGTCGCCCCCTTCCGCCCGTCTGGCGGATGCCGTTCTGTCAGTCGGCGCAATCGTCAACGACCAGCCCTTTCACCCTTCGCCGGAGCGGCCGCGACGGCAACGCGCCGCCCCGGCCCGCCGCCAAGCGAACCTCGCCGGCCCATAAAGCCCTCAGCTTGTGGTGAAATCAAGTCGGGAGCCGTTGGTTCCAACCCCCGAATTCTTGCGTATGCGGCAAAGGCCTCAGCTCGTGAAAACGCGCTTCGGGCGGAATTCGCCGCCGCCGATCTCGCCGATGGCGACCAGCTTGCCGCGCGCGGTGGCATAGGCCTCGTCCGCCGAAACCGGCGCATCGCGGCCGCGCACGATGATCGGATTGCCCATGCGCAGGCGGTGCGCCTGGTCGTCGTTGACGACGATCTGCGGCAGGCTGGAGAGCGCTTCGCCGGTGTCGATCAGGAAGGCGTCGAGGGCCGCAAGCCGCTCGGCCTCGTCCTCGATCTCCTCCAGAGCCGTGAGATCGGCGAGCGGCACCATATCGTCCTCGCCGAAGGGCGCGACGAAGGTGCGGCGCAGCGCCGAGATATGGCCGTAGCAGCCGAGTTCGCGCCCGAAATCGCGGGCGAGCGCGCGCACATAGGTGCCCTTGCCGCACTCGACCTCGAAGCGGGCCGTGTTCTCATCCGAGCCGATCAGCGTCAGGCGGTGGATCTCCACCTCGCGCGAGGGGATCTCGACGGTCTCGCCGTCGCGGGCAAGGTCATAGGCGCGCTCGCCGTCGATCTTGATGGCGGAGAACTGCGGCGGGATCTGCTGGATGACGCCCGTATAGCCGCCGAGGATCGCTTTGATCGCGTCGGCGGTCGGGCGCGTGCCGGAGGTGCGCGTCACCTCGCCTTCCAGGTCGTCCGTCGAGCGCTCCTCGCCCCAGGTCACGGTGAATTCGTAGATCTTCCGGCCGTCCATGACGTAAGGAACGGTCTTGGTGGCGTCGCCCAGCGCAATCGGCAGCATGCCGGAGGCGAGCGGGTCGAGCGTGCCGGCATGACCGGCCTTCTGCGCCTTGAACAGCCACTTGATCTTGGAGACGGCCTCGGTCGAGCCGAAATCGAAAGGCTTGTCGAGGATCAGCCAGCCGGAGACCGGCCGGCCCTTGGGTTTGCGGGGCTTGGACATCGTTATCCTGGAATATCTTACTGTTCGTCGCCGTCTTCGGCGTCAAGATCGCGGGCGACTTCCGGCGAGCGCAGGAGATCGTCGATCTTCTTGTAATTGTCGAAGCTGGTATCGTCGCGGAAGCGCACGTCCGGCATGTATTTCATCTGGCGAAGCTGTGGGCCGAGCCGGCCGCGGATGAACTTGGCATTGCGGTTCAGCGCCTCGATCACCGCCTCGTGGTCCTTGACGCCGAGCGGCGTCACATAGGCGGTCGCGTGCTTGAGGTCCGGCGACATGCGCACTTCCGAAATGGAGATCACGGTCTTTTCGAGAAGCGGATCGCGCACCTCGCCGCGCTGGAGGACCTGGGTGATGGCCGCGCGCACCTGCTCGCCCACGCGCAGCATGCGTTGCGACGGCGCCGAGGATGTTGCTCTGGTCATGATGGTCACCTTCAAAAAAATGCGAGCGCCGAAAAGGTCCGGCGCTCGCATGATACGCTTTTCGCGAGGCGCTTACAGCGTACGCGTGACATGCTCCACGCGGAAGCACTCGATCTGGTCGCCTGCGCGGATGTCCTCGTAGTTCTCGAAGGCCATGCCGCATTCCTGGCCGACATTGACTTCCGAGACCTCGTCCTTGAAGCGCTTGAGCGTCTTGAGCTTGCCTTCGTGGATGACGACGTTGTCGCGCACGAGGCGGACGCCCGCGCCGCGCTCGACCTTGCCTTCGGTGACGCGGCAACCGGCGACCTTGCCGACCTTCGTGATGTTGAACACCTCGAGGATCTCGGCGTAGCCGAGGAAGGTTTCGCGACGCTCCGGCGAGAGGAGGCCCGACATCGCCGCCTTCACGTCATCCACCAGGTCGTAGATGATGTTGTAGTAGCGGATCTCGATGCCCTGGCGCTCGGCGAGCGAGCGGGCCTGTGCGTTCGCACGGACGTTGAAGCCGATGATCGCGGCGTTGGACGCTTCGGCAAGCGAGATGTCCGATTCCGTGATGGCGCCGGCGCCCGAATGGACGATGCGCACGCGCACTTCGTCGGTGCCGAGCTTTTCCAGAGCGCCGGCAATGGCTTCGATCGAGCCCTGCACGTCGCCCTTGATGAGCAGCGGGAATTCCTTGAGGCCGGAATTCTGGAGCTGGTTCATCATCTGCTCGAGCGAGCCGCGCGAACCCGACTGGCGGGCCACCTGCTTTTCGCGGGCGAGGCGCTGGCGGTATTCCGAGATCTCGCGGGCGCGGCTTTCGTTCTCGACCACGGCGAACTTGTCGCCGGCGGCCGGCGTGCCGGAAAGGCCGAGGACCTCGACCGGCATGGAGGGGCCGGCTTCCTTGACGTGATCGCCCTTGTCGTTGACGAGCGCGCGCACGCGGCCCCACTGGTCGCCGGCCACGATGATCTGGCCGGGCTTCAGCGTGCCCGTCTGCACGAGGACGGTGGCGACGGCGCCACGGCCGCGATCGAGCTGGGCTTCGACGACGACACCTTCGGCGGTGCGGTTCGGGTTGGCCTTGAGGTCGAGGATTTCGGCCTGCAGGAGGATCGCTTCGAGCAGCTTGTCGAGGTTCGTGCCGTTCTTGGCCGAGACTTCGACGTCCAGCGTCTCGCCGCCCATGGATTCGACGAAGACCTCGTGCTGGAGGAGTTCGGTGCGAACCTTCTGGGCATTGGCGGCCGGCTTGTCGATCTTGTTGATCGCCACGATGATCGGAACACCCGCCGCCTTGGCGTGGTTGATGGACTCGATCGTCTGCGGCATCACGCTGTCGTCGGCGGCGACCACGAGGATCGCGATGTCCGTCGCCTGCGCGCCGCGGGCACGCATGGCGGTGAACGCGGCGTGGCCGGGCGTGTCGATGAAGGTGATCTTGTTGCCGTTCTGCTCGACCTGGTAGGCGCCGATATGCTGCGTGATGCCACCGGCTTCGCCGGCGACCACGTTGGCATGGCGGATGGCGTCGAGCAGCGAGGTCTTGCCGTGGTCGACGTGGCCCATGATGGTCACGATCGGCGGACGCGATTCCAGATCGCCTTCCTCGTCGGCAACGTTGAAGATACCTTCCTCGACGTCGGATTCCGAAACGCGCTTGACGGTGTGGCCGAATTCGCCGGCGATGAGTTCGGCCAGGTCGGCGTCGATCAGATCGCCGGGCTTCATCATCTGGCCTTCCTTCATCAGGAACTTGATGACGTCGACGGCGCGTTCGGACATGCGCTGCGACAGTTCCTGGATGGTGATGGTCTCCGGCAGAACGACTTCGCGCATGACCTTCTCGCGCGTCTCCTGCATCATGGAGCGCTTGAACTTCTCCTGGCGGCGGCGCATGGCCGAGAGCGAACGGCCGCGCTGCGTGCCGTCCTCGTCGGTCGAGGCGGTCGTCAGCGTCAGCTTGCCCTGGCGGCGGCCGTCATCCGTCTTCGGGCGGGCCGGCGCCTTGGCCGGTTCCGGACGCTTGACGGCGCCGCGGTTGGCGGGCGCACCGCCACGCGGGCGCTTGTCGTCTTCCTCTTCGGCATCGCGGCGGCCACGGCCGGCGACGGCGGCCGGCGTGGAGACCGGGACGCGGCCCGGCTGCGGACGCGCATCGGCGGCGGCTTCCGCGACGGCGGGCCGTGCCGCCGGCTGCGCGGCGGCGGCCTCTTCCACGGCAGGAGCCGGCGCTGCGGCCTCGGCGGCGCGGCGCTCGGCCTCTTCCTTCTCGCGGACGAGACGGGCTTCTTCCTCGGCCTTGCGGCGGGCTTCCTCTTCCACCTTGCGGCGGGCCTCGTCCTCGGCGCGCTGGCGCGCTTCGGCAGCGTCGCGGATCTGCGCTTCGGCAAGCGCGCGGCGACGGGCCTCGACCTCTTCGGCGGAAAGCTGGTTCAGCACGACGCCGACGCGCGGACGGCCCTGGTCGGCCTGCGGGGCCTGACGGGAGGGCTGCTGCACGGGACGCGACTGCTGCGGCTCGGGCTGGCGCTGCACCGGGGCGACCGGCGTCACGGGGCGCTCGTCTTCCGGGCGATTGATGCGGCGCTTGCGGGTTTCGACCACGACGGCCTTGGTGCGGCCACGACCCATGTCCTGGCGCACGGTCCCCTGCTGAACCCCCGAGGGCTTCAGCGTCAGGGTCTTCTTGCCTGCCACGCTGATCGTCTTGTCGTCTTTGTTGTCGGTCATTCCGTTCCGTTCCTAATCAGGGCCGGATGCGGATCGGACCCTGTCGTTCGATTGTGTTCGTCCAATGCGAATGCGGCCGGCGCCAAGCCGGTGACCGCGTCATTGGTTCGGCTGGCCAGCGCCGCCATGTGCTCCCACCCGGGCGCCGCCCCGGTATTTTTCGAGCATGATTGCGCGCTTCACTACACCCTCACCCGCCTGCCCTGCAAGCGCTGCGGCATGGATAAAAGCATTCTGGCCCAAAAGCTCCTCCAATTCGCCTTCCGAGAAGAGCCTGAAGGAGGGTATTTCCGTTTCGTCGTCGGTCAGGAAGCTCGCTGCCTTCCGCGCCTGGTCTATCTTTCTGACGCCGTCAGCAGCCGCGTCCGCCGCATGGAAGACGGCAAGGGCGGCCAGAGAGCGCACCGCCTGATCCACCTTCGTCGAGCCGGTGACGAACTGGCCGGCCTTGCGCGCCATGTTCATCATGCCGCCGAGCTGGGCCGCCAGAAGCCGGTCCACCTCGGCCCCGAGCTCCGGGCCTGCCTTCGCATCGGCCCGAAGGGCGCGGGCGAAGAGCTTGCGGGCCACCGCCTTGTCGACGATCGCCCGTTCGGCCTTCACCCAGCAACCACGTCCGGGGAGTTGACGCTTGAGGTCCGCGACGACGCTGCCGTCGGGGCCGGCGACGAAGCGGATGAGATCATCCGCTTCCCCGCTTTCGCGCGTCACGATGCACATGCGCTCGTTCACGCCGTCGTCCTTCTTGCCCATATAGGTTCCCGTTCCTGCCGACGCAAACCGCAACGGGGCGGGCGGCATGTCAAACCCTTGAGGACGCCGGTCAGGCGTCCTGCTCGGCGCCTTCCACGACCGGCTCTTCCTCGGTGGCGAGGTCCTCTTCCGTGATCCAGCCGGCCGCAAGGCGGGCCTGCACGATCATGGCCTCGGCCTCGGCGCGGGAGACCTCGAACTTCGAGAACAGACCCTCGAACTTCTTCGTCTCGCCGTCCTTGCGCTCGGTCCAGCCGACGAGATCGTCGGCCGCGCAGCCGGCGAAGTCTTCCATCGTCTTGATGCCGTCCTCGCCGAGGGCGACGAGCATCTGGCCCGTCATGCCGTCGATCTGGCGCAGTTCGTCGGCAACGCCCAGCTCCTTGCGCTTGGCATCCATCTCGGCCTCGATGCGGTCGAGATATTCACGGGCGCGGGTCTGGATCTCCTGGGCCGTGTCCTCGTCGAAACCGTCGATGGACGAGATTTCGTCGAGGTCGACATAGGCGACTTCCTCGACGGCGGCAAAGCCCTCGGAGGCAAGGACCTGGCCGACCATCTCGTCGACGTCGAGGGCATCCATGAAGAGGTTGGTGCGCTCGTTGAATTCCTTCTGGCGGCGCTCGGATTCCTCGGCTTCCGTCAGGATGTCGATATCCCAGCCGGTGAGCTGCGAGGCGAGGCGCACGTTCTGGCCGCGGCGGCCGATGGCGAGCGAGAGCTGCTCGTCCGGCACGACGACCTCGATGCGCTCGGCGTCTTCATCCAGAACCACCTTGGCGACTTCCGCCGGCTGCAGGGCGTTGACGATGAAGGAGGCCGGATCCTGCGACCACGGAATGATGTCGATCTTCTCGCCCTGAAGCTCGCCGACGACGGCCTGCACGCGCGAGCCGCGCATACCGACGCAGGCGCCGACCGGATCGATGGAACTATCGTTCGAGATGACGGCGATCTTCGCACGCGAGCCCGGGTCGCGGGCAACCGACTTGATCTGGATGATGCCGTCGTAGATTTCCGGCACTTCCATGGTGAAGAGCTTCACCATGAACTGCGGATGGGTGCGCGACAGGAAGATCTGCGGACCGCGCTGCTCGCGGCGCACGTCGTAGACATAGGCGCGCACGCGGTCGCCGTAGCGCATGTTCTCGCGCGGGATCATCTCGTCGCGGCGGATGATGCCTTCGCCGCGGCCGAGGTCGACGATGACGTTGCCGTATTCGACGCGCTTGACCGTGCCGTTGACGATCTCGCCGATGCGGTCCTTGTATTCGTCGTACTGGCGGTCACGCTCGGCCTCGCGCACCTTCTGCACGATGACCTGCTTGGCCGACTGGGCGGCGATGCGGCCGAAGTCCATTGGCGGCAGCGGGTCGGCGATGAAGTCGCCGAGCTTGGCGTCCGGGTTGCGGTCGCGCGCCAGTTCCAGCGGGATCTGGGTGGAATAGTCCTCGGCGTGCTCGACGACTTCCAGCAGGCGCTGGAGGCGGATTTCGCCGGTCTTGGAATTGATGTCGGCACGGATGTTGGATTCCGTGCCGTAACGCGAGCGGGCCGCCTTCTGGATGGCGTCGGCCATCGCGGCAAGCACGATCTCGCGGTCGATGACCTTTTCACGGGCCACGGCATCCGCGATCTGCAGAAGCTCAAGCCGGTTCGCACTGACTGCCATTGTCTCAGGTCTCCATGGTCGGGCCGGGGCCTAGCCGCCAGCCTGTCGGGAGCGGCGCGCCGCTCCGGTTCCGTCCTCTCCGCTCCGCCGCTCTCGGCGAAGCGCACTCACACTTATTCTTCGTCGTCGCCGTCTTCTTCGTCGTTCTGGTTCGCGGCCTGCGCGGCCTTCGCCTTCTTGTCGGCGGCCAGCGCGTCGCGGATCAGCTCGTCGGTCAGGATCAGCCGGCCCTCGGCAAGCGCCGTGAAGGGGATGACGACCACCGGCTCGTCGCCGGGGGCGGGCTGGTCCCGCTCCAGCGTGAAGCCGTTCTCGTCGGCCGCGACGATCTTGCCGCGGAAACGCTTGCGCCCATCGACGAGGATCGACGTCTCGCATTTCAAAAGATGGCCGAGCCAGCGCGTGAAGTCCGACTTGCGGACCATCGGCCGGTCGATGCCGGGCGAGGAGACCTCCAGATGATACGCCTTGTCGATCGGATCCTCAACGTCGAGCACCGGCGAGATGGCCATGGAGACCTGCTCGCAGTCCTCCACGGTCATGGTGCCGTCCGGCCGCTCGCACATGATCTGCAGCGTCGCGCCGTTCTGCGCCGAAAGGCGCACGCGCACGAGCTGGTAGCCGATCTGCTCGATGGTCGGCTCGATGATGTCGGCGACGCGCCGGTCGAGGCCGGTCTCGACGATCAGCCGCGGCTCGACGGCGGTGTTTTCTGCCTGGGTCGTGTCGTTCATGACATGCCCTCCCGGGATGTTCGTTATCATGCGCTCGATCGGGGCAATAAAAAAGAGCGGGTCCTTGCGGGCCCACTCTTCATCTGACGATCAAGAATTTGCGGCTGATATAGACCCACTTCGCCGCGAATGCAAGGTCGGCGGCAAATCCGCCTGTGGGCGGGCGCATCTACCTGCACGTGGCCGGGTTGCCGCAATTTCCCGATGGACTAGATTGCCCCTTGAAACCGCGTCGAGAAAGAGTGCCCGCCGTGCCGGATCGCAAGTCCCCCCTCGCCCCCTTTCGCAACGAGACCTATCGCCTGATCTGGGCCGCCAGCCTCATTTCCAATTTCGGCGGGCTCGTGCAGTCCGTCGGCGCGGCCTGGATGATGGCCTCCATCTCGCCTTCGGCCAACATGGTGGCGCTGGTGCAGGCCTCCACCTCGCTGCCGATCATGCTGTTCTCCGTCGCCGCCGGGGCGCTCGCCGACAATTTCGACCGGCGCAGGCTGATGCTGTCGGCCCAGTGTTTCATGCTGGTCGTCTCCATCGCCCTGACGCTCTGCGCCTGGCAGGGCCTCATCACGCCCTGGCTGCTGCTGACCTTCACCTTCCTCATCGGCTGCGGCACCGCGCTCAACAACCCGGCCTGGCAGGCCTCCGTCGGCGACATGGTGCCGCGCGAGGACCTGCCGGCGGCCGTCTCGCTCAACAGCATGGGCTTCAACATCACCCGCAGCGTCGGGCCGGCCATCGGCGGCGTCATCGTGGCGGCGGGCGGGGCGGCGGCGGCCTTCGCCGCCAATGCGCTCAGCTATTTCGCCCTCCTCTACGCGCTCTTCCGCTGGAAGCCGAACGTCCCGCGCAGCGCGCTGCCGCGCGAGGATTTCGGCCGCGCCATCTCGGCGGGCCTGCGGTACGTCTCCATGTCGCCGAACATCTGCAAGGTGCTTTTGCGCGGCTTCGCCTTCGGCCTTGCCACCAGCTCCATCCTCTCGCTGCTGCCGCTCATCGCCCGCGACATCGTCTCGGGCGGGCCGCTGACCTACGGCATCCTGCTCGGCTGTTTCGGGCTCGGCGCCATCGGCGGGGCGCTGCTGAATGCGAGCGTGCGCGAGCGCTTCTCCAGCGAGACCATCGCGCGCCTCGCCTTCACCGGCTTTGCCGTCAGCGCATGCGTTTCGGCCCTCAGCACCTCGGCGCTGCTGACCGGTGCGGTGCTGCCCATTGCCGGCGCCTCCTGGGTGCTGGCGCTCTCGCTCTTCAACACGACGGTGCAGCTTTCCACCCCGCGCTGGGTCGTCGCCCGCGCACTCTCGCTCTACCAGACCACCACCTTCGGCGGCATCGCCGCCGGAAGCTGGATCTGGGGCGCGACGGCCGACACGCACGGCGCGCAGACCGCGCTCATCGCCTCGGCGGTGACGATGATCGCCGGCGCCGCCCTCGGCCTGCGCTTTTCGCTGCCGGAGCTCGAAAGCCTCAATGTCGATCCGCTGGGCCGCTTCAGCGAGCCGGACCTGCCGCTCGACCTCAAGCCGCGCAGCGGCCCCATCGTCATCCTCATCGACTACGAGATCGACGAGAAGGACATTCCCGAATTCCTGGAAACGATGACCGAGCGGCGGCGCATCCGCATCCGCGACGGCGCGGGCCAATGGGCGCTGATGCGGGACCTGGAAAACCCCACCGTCTGGACCGAGACCTACCATGTGCCGACCTGGGTGGAATATGTGCGCCACAACCAGCGCCGCACGCTCGCCGATGCCGCCAACGGCGAGAAGCTGCGCCTCCTCCACCGCGGCGCGGACGCCCCGCGCGTCCACCGCATGATCGAGCGCCAGACCATCGTTCCGCATCAGTACGAGCGGTTCAAGCAGCAGGTGGTGGTACACTGACCCATCTGTTTGTTTTGCGCATTTCCGGACGCAGAACCGCTGCACACTTTTGCTGGAAATGCTCTAGCGCAGCTTCGCCTTGAGCGAGGCGTCGGGGAAGCAGGTGGGGGCGAGGCCGTTCTTCGCCTGCCAGTCGCCGAGCGAGCGACGCGTCTTGTAGCCCGGCAGGCCGTCGACCTTGCCGACGTCGTAGCCCTTGGCGACGAGCGCCTTCTGCATGGCGAGCACGTCCGAGCGCAGCATCCTGCCGACATCGCCCCAGGCGCCGCGGAACGGGCCGCTGCCATAGGCGATGCGGTCGGCGAGGTTGCCGAGGAAGAGGGCGTAGAGGTCGGAGTTGTTATATTCCTTGAGCACGTAGAAATTCGGCGTGACGATGAATTCCGGACCGTGCGTGCCGGCCGGGACCAGCATCATGCCGGAGGCCTTCGCCTCGCCGGCCGGGAACGCCTTGCCGGAGATGCGCGTGATGCCGCTCGAGGCCCATGCCGAGATCGGCTTGGCGAGGTCCGGCCCTTCCTGCGCGCAGGAGACGCCGTCCGGGATCGAGACCTCGTAGCCCCAGCCGCGGCCCGGCTGCCAGCCCTTCTTGACGAGGTAGTTGGCGATGGAGGCGAGCGTGTCGGGCACCGAATCCCAGATATCGCGCACGCCGTCGCCGTCGAAATCGACGGCATATTGCAGGAAGCTCGTCGGCATGAACTGCGGCTGGCCGAGCGCGCCGGCCCAGGAGCCGCGAAGCTGCCCCACCGTGCGGTCGCCGCCGTCGACGATGTGAAGCGCGGCGATCAGCTCCTTGCGGAAGAGGTCCTTGCGCGTCGACATGAAGGCCTTGGTGGCCAGAACCTCGACGGCCGAATAGGGGATCTTCGCGCTGCCGAAACCGGATTCACGGCCCCAGACGGCAAGCACGATCTCGCCCGGCACGCCGAAGCGCTGCTCGACCTTGCGCAAGGTCGAGGCATGGGCCCTGGCGAGGCTGCTGCCTCTTGCCGCAAGGCTTTGCAGGCGCTTTTCGGAGAAATAGGCGCCGGGCGCGGAGAACTCCGCCTGGCTCTGCGCCTGTTCCTTCTTCGGCTTTGAGCCGGGCGGCACGAGGTCGGGAAGGTCCCAGTTGAGGGTCGCGCCGTCCATCGCCGTGCGGAAGGTCTTCTCGCTGACGCCGGTTTTCCTTGCCGCCGGCCAGAGGTCGTTGTCGATCCAGGCGCGGAACATCGCCTCCACCTCGGCCTTGGAGGCCGCGTGGGCGGGGAAGGAGACGAGCGCGAGCGCAATCATCAGCGCGAGGGGGGTGAAGCGCGACAGCCATCGCAACATGAACGCTCTCCTCAGATCGCCGTGCGCGCCCGGAGCGCGGCCGTCAGCGTGCCTTCGTCGAGATAGTCGAGCTCGCCGCCGACGGGAACGCCGTGGGCGAGGCGCGTGATCTTCACGTCGAGGCCGGAAAGCTGGTCGGTGATGTAGTGGGCGGTCGTCTGGCCCTCGACGGTGGCGTTGACGGCGACGATCAATTCGCGCACGTCCCCCTTCGCCACCCGGTCGACGAGGCCGCGGATGTTGAGGTCGTCCGGGCCGATGCCGTCGAGCGGCGAGAGCGTGCCGCCGAGGACGTGGTAGGCGGCGTTCATCGCGCCGGCGCGCTCCAGCGCCCAGAGATCGGAAACGTCCTCGACGACGATGATGACCGACTGGTCGCGCTGCACGTCCGTGCAGACGGTGCAGGGGTCCATCGTATCGACATTGCCGCAGCACGAGCAGATACGCACCTTGCGGTGCGCCTCGCCCATCGCGTCGGCAAGCGGGCCGAGGAGCTGGTCCTTCTTCTTGACGAGGTGCAGCGCCGCCCGGCGCGCCGAGCGCGGCCCGAGGCCCGGCACCTTCGCCAGAAGCTGGATGAGTTTTTCGATTTCGGGGCCGGTGACTCGTTTTGCCATTGCCGGTATCTAGCCCATATCAAGGGGAAACGGAATCCACCCCGCAGGGAGGCAGCGCTGATCAGGATAGTTGCGGTATGCACGGGCCTTGCCCGTTCGGTTCCCGGCAAAAGCTACAAGACCGGCATTTTCAAGACGCCGACCGATGCCGCCGTCGTCGTCGACCGCGAAGGACTGCTCGGCGACGCCATCTGCAACCGCAAGCACCATGGCGGCCCGGAGCAGGCGGTCTACGCGCTCGGCTCGGTCGATCTCGACTGGTGGACGAAGGAGTTCGGCAGGACCATCGAGCCGGGCACCTTCGGCGAGAACCTCGTCATTTCGGGCATCGACAGCCGCAGCGTCTCGGTCGGCGACCGTTTCGAGACGGAAAGTATTCTCCTCGAAGTCACCTCGACGCGCATCCCCTGCGCCACGCTCTCGGCGCGCATGGGCGATCCGGGCTTTGCCAAGCGCTTCATGCAGGCGGGGCGGCCGGGCTTCTACTGCCGGGTGCTCAGGGACGGCGTGATCCGGACGGGCGATGCCGTCACCTATACGCCCTTCGACGGCGCGCCCGTCACCATGCCGGAACTCTTGCGCACCTACGGCAGGAACCTTTCCGAGGAGGACCGCAACCGCTATCTCGCCGCGCCCATCAACGACAAGCTGCGCGCGGCCCTGACCGGCTGATCAGCGCGTCGCGATGGCCGCCGCCGCCCCGGCCATGGTGCCGGCGCTGACGCGGTTGGCGATGCGCACGGCGCGCGGGCTCCTGAGGAACCGGCGGGCGCGCGAGGCGAGGAAGACCCAGGCAAGGTCGATCGCCACCAGCACGACGAACATGGTGACGACGAGCTCCGCCCAGCCGGTGAGCGTGACGGCGCCGAGATCGATGATCGCCGGCAGCAGCGCGACGTAAAACATCATGATCTTCGGATTGCCGAGCGTCACCGTCATGCCGGCGAAGAACAGCTTTGCGCCGGAGCGCGCCTCGGGCAGCGCGGCCTCGCCCGTGTCGACCGGCGCGAACCACATCTTCCAGGCGAGATAGAGAAGGTAGAGGACACCGAGCCACTTGATGGCGACGAAGGCGGCGTAGAAGGTCTCGGCGATGGCCGCAAGGCCGAGCACGGCGCAGGTGAGCCAGATGCCCTCGCCGATCCACATGGCGGCGAGGAAGGGAAGCACGTCCCTCGCCCCGCGCGACAGGACACGCGCGACCAGCGCGGCGATGCTCGGGCCGGGCGATCCGGCCGCCATCATCAGCGCGCCGGCGAAGATTACGAGGGTCGTCAGGCTCATCGGAAATCCTCCTCAGGAGCCGTCGACCCTACAGTATCAGAACGGCAGTTTGAAGCCGGGCGGGATCGGCAGGCCGGCGGTCAGCGCCCTGGTCTTTTCGGCCGCCTGCGCCTCGGCCTTCTCCTTGGCGTCCTTGTGGGCGGCGACGATCAGGTCCTCGAGAATCTCGACGTCGTCTTCCTTGAAGAGCGAGGGGTCGATCTTCAGGCCCTTGAGGTTGCCCTTGCCGTCGAGCGTGACGGAGACGAGGCCGCCGCCGGAGGCGCCGGAGACTTCGAGCGCGGCGATCTCCTCCTGCATCTTCTCCATCTTGGCCTGCATTTCCTTGACCTTGCCCATCATGCCCATGATGTCGCGCATCGGCCTCTCCTCTTTCTAGTGTTCGATGTCGTCGCCGGGCAGGATGTCGCCCTCGGCGGATTCGGCGGCGGCAGGCGCCGCGACGGTCTCGATCTCGTCTTCCGCTTCCTGCACCTTGATGCGCACGTCGGTGATCTTGGCGCCGGGGAAGCGCTGCAGGATGGCGGCGACGTCCGGGTCCTGCCGGGCGTCGGCGACGCGCGCCTCCTGCGCCATCGTCTCGGCCTCGGACAGCGTCGGCCCGCCGGCCTCGCGCGACAGGATGACCAGCCAGCGCATGCCGGTCCATTCCTGGAGGCGATTCTGAAGGTCGGTAATCAGCGATTTCGGCGCGTCCTGCGCAAGGCCGATTTCCAGCTTGCCGGCCTCCACGCGCACCGGCTTCACGAAGGCGCGCACGAGCGCGCGCAGGCGGATGTCGCGGTTCTTCGTGCAGAGGTCGGCGATGTCGGAGAGGGAATTGACCGGCACCTTCGGCGCAGCGGCCGGCTGCTCGGCCGGGGCGGCCTCGATGCGGCCGACCGGCTGGGGTGACGGCTCGGCCTGCGGCACGGCGCGCAGCATCGTCGCGCCGCCCGACTGGGCGCGCGCCGGCGCATCCGGCTGGCGGGAGACGGCGGAAACGGCGGCCTGCGCCGTCGGCTGGCCGCCACCGTTGCCGCCCGGTTGCGGCGCGCGGACGCCACCAGCGCCGCCCTCGCCGCCCGAAAGCTCGGCAAGGCGGCGCGCGGCCTCTTCCGGCGAGGGAAGGTTCGCGGCATGGGCAAGCCGGATGATGACCATCTCGGCCGCGCCCGCCGGGCGGCTGGAGGCTTCCGCCTCCGGAATGCCCTTCAAAAGCATCTGCCACATGCGCGAGAGCGCGGTGACGGCGATGGAATTGGCGAACTCCACGCCGCGCACGCGCTCGATCTCGCTCAGCGACTGGTCGCCGGCCGCATCCGGCACATATTTCATGCGGGTGACGAGGTGGGTGAAATCGGCAAGGTCCGTCAGGACGACGGAGGGGCTGGCGCCGGCCTCGTATTGCGCGGCGAACTCGGCGAGCGCGGCGGCCGCATCGCCCTTCACGATATGCTCGAAGAGATCGACGATGCGCGCCCGGTCGGCAAGGCCGAGCATGGAGCGCACGGCCTCGACCTCGACGCGGCCCGCCCCATGGGCGATCGCCTGATCGAGCAGCGAGAGGCCGTCGCGGGCCGAGCCCTCGGCGGCGCGGGCGACCATGGCGAGCGCATCCGGCTCGAAATCGACGCCTTCCTTGCCTAGGATAGTGGAGAAAAGGCCGACGAGGTCGGAGGCGCCGATGCGGCGCAGGTCGAACCGCTGGCAGCGCGACAGGACGGTGATCGGCACCTTGCGGATCTCCGTCGTCGCGAAGATGAACTTCACATGCTCCGGCGGCTCTTCCAGCGTCTTCAGCAGGCCGTTGAAGGCCTGCGTCGAGAGCATGTGCACTTCGTCGATGATATAGACCTTGTAGCGCGCCGAAACGGGGCGGTAGCGCACCTGCTCGATGATCTCGCGGATATCGTCGATGCCGGTATGGGAGGCGGCATCCATCTCGATGACGTCGACATGCCGGCCTTCCATGATGGCCTGGCAATGCTCGCCGGGCACGCGAAGGTCGATCGTCGGCCTGTCGATTTCGGGGGTCTTGTAGTTGAGCGCGCGGGCGAGGATGCGGGCGGTCGTCGTCTTGCCGACGCCGCGCACGCCCGTCAGCATGTAGGCCTGGGCGATGCGGCCGGTCTCGAACGCGTTCGTCAGCGTACGGACCATAGGCTCCTGGCCGACCATCAGGTCGGAGAAGTCCTTCGGGCGGTACTTGCGGGCAAGCACCCGGTAGGCGGCCGGTTTTTCGCTGGACGGATTTGTGGTTTCGTCGCTCATCGACCCTGCCGCAAATGAGGCGCTTTAGTCCCGACAGGACGGTAAGGTGGGAGGCTGGCACGATGACCCGTGCCGGGGCTCGTTAGGGCTGCTTCCTTCCGGACCTGACCCGGTTGGCGAGTGGCTCGTCCACCACCAACCTCCCGCCCTCCATATCGGCAATATTCCGGCCGAATGCAAGCCGAGGCGATAAAAAACTGTTGGAGGGAAATCGGCTGCGTGGCATGACTCTTCAAAACAGGCATGCGGAAGAACCCGATGAGCGACTTTCAACCCGACGAACGGCTGGCGCGCGACAGCGATCTCCTGACGAAGATCGGCCTGTGCGAACTGCGCCTGATGAAGGACAAGCGCTGGCCCTGGCTGGTGCTCCTGCCCCAGCGGGCGAATGTCAGCGAGATCTTCGAGCTGACCCCGCTCGACCAGACCATGCTGACCTTCGAGACGGTGCTGGTGGCCGAGGCGCTGAAGAAGGTGACGGGCGCGACGAAGATCAACACCGGCGCGCTCGGCAACATCGTCCGCCAATTGCACGTCCATGTCGTCGCGCGCAGCGAGGGCGATGCCAACTGGCCGGGCCCCGTCTGGGGCCACGGCACCGCCGAGCCGCGCACGGCCGAGGAAACCAAGGCCTTCGCGGCCAAGCTCCTGGATGCCCTGACCCCATGAAGCCTTCCCTTTTCGATTTCTACCGCCCGCATCCGGAACCCAGCACCATGGTGGCCTTTGCGGAAAACACGCTCGACCGCCGCTCGGAGCACCGCGCGCCCGATTGCCTGGAACAGGCCTTCAAGGCCGAGAACGTCCACGCCTTCGCGCTCGCCGGCGGCAAGCTCGTCGTCAAGCACGACGAGAAGATCATCGATCCGCTGTTCGCGCCCTACGAGCTTGCCGAGCTCGGCCCGGTGCCGGAGGATTCCATCCTGCTCGGCTACCTGAAGAACGGCGAGCCGCGGCTTGCCATCCCCGTCAAGGCCGATCCCGATACGCTGCACGAGCCGCTGAAGGCCGCCGACGGGCGCACGCTCTACCGCCAGCAGATGCTCGACGACGACCTGCTCGGCCAGTTCGCTCAGGCCTCCAGCATGATGACCTGGAACGCGAACAACCGCTTCTGCGGCAAGTGCGGCTCGCCGACCCGCTCGGAGATCGGCGGCTACCGGCGCATCTGCGAGGCCTGCGGCCACACGATCTTCCCGCGCACCGATCCGGTGGCGATCATGCTGGTCATCGACATCGAGCGCGACCTCTGCCTGCTCGGCCGCTCGCCGCATTTCCCGGAGGGCATGTATTCCTGCCTTGCCGGCTTCCTGGAGCCGGGCGAGACCATCGAGCATACGGTGCGGCGCGAGACCTTCGAGGAATCCGGCATCAAGGTCGGCCGCGTGCGCTACCACGCCTCGCAGCCCTGGCCGATGCCGCATTCGCTGATGATCGGCTGCTACGGCGAGGCGATCTCCTTCGATATCCGCCGCGACGAGGCGGAGCTGGAGGATTGCCGCTGGTTCACCCGCGCCGAGACGGCGGCGATGATCGAGCGCAATGCCCTTTCCGGCCTCGCGCCGGGCGTCACGGCCCCGCCGCCGAAGGGCGCCATCGCGCACCGGCTGATGCGCGACTGGCTGGATTGGGAAGGCTGATCAGCGCAGGCCGAACCGCGGCTCGTCGCCCGGATGGCGGTGCAGCCGGAGGCTCGGCGCGATGAAACGCGCGATGACCGGGCTGACGAGGAAGGTGACGGCGATCCAGGCCGGCAGCAGGTACTTGGCGTGCGCGTCAAGCGCCGGCACGGCGAGGATGGCGATGGTTCCGGCGCCGAAGACGACGGCGTTCACCATCATCGACACCAAGATCGTGATATAGGTGATCGTGCGCATGGGCATCTCCTTTCGCTTGGGAAATGCCGGTGCGGCGGCGCGGTTCCGGCCTGCCTGACGATCGTCAAGTCCGGTGCGCGCTTTTAAAACGCGCTGCGCATCGGGTGCGCCCGGTAGGTGCCGAGGATGCGGACCTTCTCCGAGAAGAAGCGCAGCTCCTCCAGCGCCTGGCGCACATGCTGGTCGTCAGGGTGGCCTTCGATATCGGCATAGAACTGGGTGGCGATGAACTTGCCGCCGATCTGGTAGCTTTCGAGCTTCGTCATGTTGATGCCGTTCGTCGCAAAGCCGCCGAGCGCCTTGTAGAGGGCGGCCGGAATGTTGCGCACGTTGAAGACGAAGGTGGTGACGACGATACCATCACCGTCACGCTCGGCCTTCTTCTCCTCCCGCGAGAGGACGACGAAGCGGGTGACGTTGCTTTCCGTATCCTCGACGTTCTCCGCGACGATCGACAGGCCGTAGAGATCGGCCGCAAGGCGCGGGGCGAGCGCGGCCATGGTACGGTCGCCGCTTTCCGAGACGAGCTTGGCCGCACCCGCCGTATCGCCGGCGATCACCGGCTTCCAGCCGTTGCGGCGCACGATCTTGCGGCACTGGCCGAGCGCGTGGATATGGCTGTGGACCGTGCGGATATCCTCGCGCGTCACGCCCGGCAGCACCATGAGCTGGAAGCGGATCGGCATGAAATATTCGCCGACGATGTGCAGGTTCGATTCCGGCAGCAGATTGTGGATGTCGGCGACGCGGCCGGCGATCGTGTTCTCGATGGGGATCATCGCAAGATCCGCATCGCCGTTCTCGACGGCCAGGAACGCGTCCTCGAAGGTCTGGCACGGCAGCGGCTCCATGGTCGGGAACATGTCGCGGCTCGCCATGTCGGAATTCGCGCCGAACTCGCCCTGGAAGGCGATCTTGTTGGTCTTCATGATCATGGCCGGGTATCCGTATCAGATGGGGTGGGCCGCGAGCATCACGCGGGCCTTTTCGAGGTCGGCGGGAGTATCGACACCGAGCGGAACGGTGTCAACGATCTCCGCGTCGATCCGCATGCCGGCCTCCAGCGCCCGGAGCTGCTCCAGCGACTCGCGCCTTTCCAGCGTCGAGGGGGCAAGCGAGACGAAGGCTTCGAGCGCCTTGCGGCGATAGGCATAGAGGCCGATGTGGTGATAGAGCGGCCCCTTGCCGTAGGGCGCCGTCGCGCGGGTGAAGTAGAGCGCGCGAAGGCGGCTCTCGCCGATCGGCGAGCCGACGACCTTCACCACGTTCGGATTGGTCTTCTCCTCCTCCTCGCGGATTTCCGTCGTCAGCGTGGCGATATCGGTCGCGGCGTTCTCCAGCGGGCGGAGCGCGGCGCGGATCGTTTCCGGATCGATGGTCGGCAGGTCGCCCTGCACGTTGATGACGATCTCGGCGCGCCCTTCCGGGTCGCTCTTCGCCAAGGCCTCGTGGATGCGGTCGGAGCCGGACTGGTGGTCGACACGCGTCATCACCGCCTCGAAGCCTGCCGCCGTGACCGCATCGAAGATGTCCTGATGGTCGACCGCGACGACGACCCGGCCGACGCCGGCGGCCGCCGCGCGCCGCGCAACCTGCACGATCATCGGCAGGCCCGCGATATCGGCGAGCGGCTTGCCCGGAAGGCGAGTCGAGGCCATGCGCGCCGGAATGAGCACGAGGGTCTTGTCAAAATTGGCGCGATTCATCTCAGGCCCTTCAAAACCCCCGGGAAAAGTGTCAAAAGGTCTCAGTGCGGGGGCTACAATCACTGTTGCAACGAAGCAGCAAAAGACATAGGTTCCGCGCGATTTCAAGACTGGCCGGCGTCTGTCCGCCGGTTGCTAGGGGAGCGTTTGGATGAACTCTTATGTGAACATGGGCGTTGGTGCCCTGCTTGGCACCGTCTTCGTACTGATGTCCGTGTCGATCGCTTCTGAAGGCATTTTCCATTCGGAAGCTCCCGAGAAGGAAGGCTTCACGATCGTCGCCGAGGAAACCGGCGGGGCGGAAGCTGCCGGCGGAGACGAAGCCGCAAAGGCCGTTCCGATCGCGACCCTCCTTGCCAGCGCCGATGCAACAGCCGGCGCGACTGTCTTCAAGAAGTGTGCGAGCTGTCACACCGGGGATAAGGGAGGCCCGAACAAGGTCGGGCCGAACCTTTGGGGAGTCGTGAACCGCCCGATCGCCTCGCATGAGGGCTTCAGCTATTCCGCCGGCATGACGACCTTCTCCGAAGATCACAAGCTCGTCTGGGACTTCGACCACCTGAACTTCTTCCTCGAAGCGCCGAAGAAGCATGTTCCGGGCACCGCCATGGGCTTTGCCGGCCTCAAGAAGGACGACGAGCGCGCCAACCTGATCGCCTACCTGCGCACGCTCTCCGACAACCCGGTTCCGCTGCCGACGGCCGACGCCGGTGCTGCGGCGACCGAAGGCGGTGCTGCGGCAACCGATGGCGCGGCTGCCACGGACGGCGCGGCTCCCGCCGAGGGCGGCGCTGCTGCGACGACCACCGAGGGCTCCACCCCGGCCGAAGGCGGCACGACGACCGAGCAGCCGGCCGCACAGTAAGAAGCGGCCCTGCCACGCAGACACCGAAACCCGGCCTTCGCGCCGGGTTTTTTGTTGCCCTGCGGGAAAAACAGTTCAGCCGAGCAGCCAGGCCCAGAACGACACGGTGAAGACGCCGAAGGCCGTCGTCATGGTGATGGTGGAGGAGGCGAGCGCGTGGCCGACGCCGAAATGGTTGGCGAGCAGCCAGGCGTTGACGCCCGTCGGCACCGAGGAGGTCAGCACCATGGCCGCCGTCCACTGGGGGCTGAGGCCGAGCAGCCGGCAGGCGACATAGACGGAGCCCGGCAGGAGCACGAGCTTCAGGGCCGTCATGGCGAGCGCGATGCCGGCATTGCCGCCGACCTTGTACCTGTTGAGCGCCATGCCGATGGAGATGAGGGCCGCCGGCCCCGCCATGGCCGCGACCTGATCGACCATCACCTTCACCGGCCCCTTGAGCGGCACGCCGCCGACATGGAACAGCGCGCCGACGAAGAGGCCGATCACCAGCGGATTGCGCACGAGGTTGCGCACGATGCCGAGGAGGAGGGCCGCAAAGCTCTGCGGCGGGCGCGTGCCGTCCTTGCGCTCGGCACGCTCCATGAGCACCGTGCCGGCGATCATCATGACCGGCAGGTGCACCGACAGCAGCACCGAGATCGCCACGAGCCCGTCTTCGCCGACGACGCGCGAGACGAGCGGCAGGCCGATGAAGACGGTGTTGGCGAAGGCGGCGGAGACGCCCGCGAGCACCCCCATCCTCCGGTCGCGCTTGAAGCCGAGCGTCGCCGTCAGGTGCGCGACGGTCCAGGTGACGGCGACGCCGGCGAAATAGGCGACCCAGATGCGCAGCGGCGATTCGCCGGCAAAGTCCGCCTCCGCGATGGTGCGGAAGAGCAGCACCGGCACGGCCACCCGGAAGACGAAGTCGCCGAGCCCCTCGCCCAGCTCCTCCCTGAGATAGCCGGTGCGCACCAGCGTCCAGCCGAGAAGGATCAGCGCGAAAACGGGCAAGACATTGAGGGCGACGTCCGACATGAAACCGTCCGAGTGAGAAAAAGACGGTCTTCGGTAGGGCAACTGGCCGGAAGCGTCCAGCGGCAAGCGCCGGGCGGGCATGAAAAAAGCGAGGGTCGCCCACCGCTTCCTCATCCCGGCCTTGCCGGGCCAGTGTTTCGCGCAGTGCCAGTACATCCGTGGTCACCGCGTTGCCGAAACACGACTTTCGTGTCTGACGAAGGGTCTACCCGACCGCTGTTACAGCGGCATGACAGAAGCACATTCGCCGATAATGCCAGTCTGCGCGCATATGGTTAACAAAAGGTTAACGTGGGCGACCGCGAAATTTTTCGCATTTCCGGCGATGGAACGGCGAACTCGAAACGTCTTCCCCCTGGTTCCATGCGCCGTCTCCCTTTAAGGCCCTCCGGCTCCCTCCCCTTGCGGTTGACAAGCCGGGCCCGGGCCGAAACAGTGACGGCGGCAACGGGACGGGCAGCGGTAGGAGGACATCATGTCTAGGCGCGCAATCTTCGGTTTCTCGGCACTTCTTCTTTCCGCCCTTGCCGCACCGCCCCTTCCCGCCCATGCCGGGGAGACGCGCTCCGTCGTGACGACGGAGAACAGCGACTATTTCGGTTTCGACCTGCGCACCGTTCAGGACGTGACGCTCGACCAGTGCAAGACGGATTGCATCGACGACCTCTCCTGCCGCGCCTTCACCTATAATCCCAAGGTGAAATGGTGCTTCCTGAAGAGCGACTTCAACCAGCTCAACCATTTCCAGGGCGCCGTCGCCGGCAAGATCGTCAAGGCGGACGATGCCGCCGATATCGGCGCGCCGCCGGCGCTCTCCTTCGTCGGCGACTACATGCTGGGCGAGGCCCGCAGCTTCCGCAGCGCCCTTGCGCTCGCGCCGGAGCACCAGGGCCAGGGCGCCGAAAGCCTTGCCTCGCTCGGCCGCATCGAGGCGGCGTCCGGCCATTTCGACCGGGCGCTCACCGCCTTCCGCGGCGCGCTGTCGCTCGCGCCGGAGGATTATTACCTCTGGATCGAGACGGCCGAGACCATGGGCCGTGCGAACGACAACAGCTACCTCGCCGGGCAGGGCGCGCTTGCCGCCATCAACGCCTACCAGCTCTCGCGCACGACGGAGACGCGCGCCCGGGCGCTCGCCGTGCTCGGCGACACGCTCGACAAGTCCGCCAGCTACCGCGCCGGCATCAACGCCTACAAGGCGAGCCTTGCGCTGAAAGAGGACGTCGCGGTGCAGTCGGCCTATCTCGGCCTTCGCGCCCGGCAGGGCTTCCGCGTCGTCGGCCACACGATCGATTCGGACAGCGCAAGCCCGCGCGCCTGCGTGGAATTCTCCGAGCCGCTGGTGAAATCCGGCGCTGACTATGCCTCCTTCGTGACGCTCGACGGCGCCGCGCCCAAGGCGGTCGAGGCCAAGGACCGGCAGATATGCGTCGAGGGCCTCACCCACGGCCAGCGCTACAAGATCGGCTTCCGCGCGGGCCTGCCCTCCTCCGTCGACGAGCCGCTGGCCTCGGCGGTCGACCTTGAAGTCTACGTGCAGGACCGCGCCGCGACGGTGCGGTTCACCGGCGACGGCTTCGTGCTGCCGGGGAGCGTGCGCCGCGGCATTCCGATCGTTTCCGTCAACACCGACAGCGCCGACCTCAAGCTCTACCGCGTCGGCGACCGCGCCATCGCCGCGTTGCTTGCCGACAGCCAGTTCCTGACCCAGCTCGACGGCTATTCCGCCGACCGTATCGAGAGCCAGAGCGGTGAGCTCGTCTGGCAGGGCAAGATCGACATCGCGCCGGACCTCAACAAGGACGTCGTGACCAGCTTCCCCGTCGACGAGGCGCTGCCGGAGCGCAAGCCCGGCGTCTACGTTCTCACCGCCGCCGCCTCCAACGGCCACAGCAACGAATGGGATTCCAAGGCGACGCAATGGTTCGTCGTCTCCGACGTCGGGCTCACCACCTATGCCGGCACGGACGGCCTTTCCGTCTTCGCCCGCTCGCTCGACACGGCCGGGCCGCTCGAAGGCGTCGAATTGCAGCTCATCGCCAGGAACAACGAGGTGCTGGGCACGGCGACGACGGACGCGGACGGTCGCGCGACCTTCACCGCCGGCCTCATCCGCGGCACCGCCGCCAACACGCCCGCCGTCATCCTCGCGAAGAAGGGCGAAGGCGACTTCGTCTTCCTCGACATGACGCGCGCCGGCTTCGACTTGTCCGATCGCGGCGTCACCGGCCGCCCGGCGCCCGGCGCCATCGACGTGCTCGCCTGGACCGAGCGCGGCATCTACCGCGCCGGCGAGACGGTGCATGCGACGGCGCTCGCCCGCGACATCGAGGCGAACGCCGTCGAGAAGCTGCCGCTCACCTTCGTCTTCACCCGCCCGGACGGCGTGGAGGACCGCCGCATGGTCGCGGACGGGGCGGCGCTCGGCGGCTATGCCGTCGATCTCCCCTTGCAGGACAACAGCATGCGCGGCTCCTGGACCATGCAGGTCTTCACCGACCCGAAGGGCACGGCCATCGCCGAGAAGCAGTTCCTCGTCGACGACTTCGTGCCGGACCGCATCGAATTCGACATGACGAGCGAGGCCAAGGCCATCGAGGCCGAGGTGCCGGCGCCGGTCTCCGTCGAGGGCCGCTATCTCTACGGCGCGCCGGGCGCGGGGCTGGAAATCGAGGGCGACGTCGCGCTGAAGCCGACGCGGCAGGACCCTGCCTATCCGGGCTACGTCTTCGGCCTTGCCGACGAGGAGGCGATCGAGGAGAACCGCGTCCCGCTCAAAGGCCTCGACGTGCTCGACGAGGAGGGCAAGGCGACCTTCGACGTCACCGTCGCCGACCTCCCCTCCACCACCCAGCGCCTCGAGGCGCTGGTGACGCTGCGCATGAACGAGGCGGGCGGACGCGCCGTCGAGCGCAGCCTGACTTTGCCCGTCAAGGCCGAAGGGCCGATGATCGGCGTGAAGCCGGAGTTCTCGGGTGACCTTTCGGAAAACAGCGTCGCGAATTTCCACGTCATCGCGGTGAACCCGGACGGCGGGAAGGAAGCGATGCAGGGCATGCCGTGGAAGCTGCTCTCCGTCGAGCGCGACTACCAATGGTATCGCGACGGCAGTTCGTGGCGCTATGAGCCCGTCATGACGACCAAGCAGGTCGCCACCGGCACGCTGGACGTTAACGCCGACGGCGGGCGCATTTCCGTGCCCGTCACCTGGGGCCGCTACCGGCTGGAAGTGGAAAGCCCCGAGGCGGAAGGCCCGGCGACCAGCGTCGAGTTCGACGCCGGCTGGTATGTCGCCGCGACCTCGACGGAAACGCCGGACGCGCTGGAAATCTCGCTCGACAAGGAAAGCTACAAGGTGGGCGACACGGCGCGGCTGAAGGTCTCGCCGCGCCATGCCGGCCAGCTTCTCGTCACCGTCGGCGCGGAAAGCCTGATCGCGACGCAGACCGCCTCCGTCCCCGCCGGGGGCGGCGAGGTGGACATCCCCGTCACCGCGGCATGGGGGCCCGGCTCCTATGTCACCGCCACGCTCTTCCGCCCCGGTGCGGACCAGGAGAGCCGCATGCCGATGCGCGCCATCGGCATTACCTGGCTGAAGGTCGATCCCGCCGAACGCAAGCTGGATGTCGCGCTCGACGTGCCGGAGAAGACGCTGCCCCGCCAGCCGCTCGACATCTCGCTGAAGGTCGCCGGCGCCGGCGCGAACGAGGAGGCCTATATCACGGTCGCCGCCGTCGACGTCGGCATCCTCAACCTCACCCGCTACGAGGCGCCCGACCCGGCCGGCTGGTATTTCGGCCAGCGCCGGCTCGGCATGGAGATCCGCGACCTCTACGGCCGGCTGATCGACGGCTCGCTCGGCACGACCGGCCGGCTTCGCACCGGCGGCGACGGCGGCGAAGGCGCGCTCCAGGGCAATCCGCCGACCGAAAAGCTCGTCGCCTTCTTCGCCGGGCCCGTGAAGCTCGATGCGGAAGGCAACGCCAAGGTCAGCTTCGACATTCCGCAGTTCAACGGCACCGCGCGCGTGATGGCCGTCGCCTGGACGAAAACCGGCGTCGGCAGCGCGTCGAAGGACGTCGTCATCCGCGACCCGGTCGTCGTGACGGCGAGCCTGCCGAAGTTCCTCGCCCCCGGAGACCGCGCGGACCTGCGGCTCGACATCGCCAATACCGACGCGCCGGCCGGCGACTACACGGTGGAGGTCACGCACAACGCCTCGGTCATGGTCGAGCAGACCGGCGCCGGTGAGACCGTGACCCTCACGCCCGGCGGCAAGTCCGCACTCACCCTGCCGCTGATCGGCGGCGAGGCGGGCGACGGGCTCGTCACGATAAAGCTCTCGAACGCCTCCGGCCTCTCGCTGGAGCAGGTGCTCAACGTGCCGGTGCGCCCGGCCGCCATGCCCATCACCACGCGCCGGCCGATCGAGATCGCCGCAAACGGCAGCCTGACGATCGACGACCAGTTGCTCGCCGACAGCCAGCTTGCCGGTGCCTCCGTGAGTCTCAACGTCTCGCGCGCGGCGGCCTTCGACATTCCGGCGCTGCTGATGGCGCTCGACCGCTATCCCTACGGCTGCACCGAGCAGACGACGAGCCGCGCCCTGCCGCTGCTTTACCTCAGCGAGCTCTCGAAGCAGTCCGGCCTGCCGGAGGACACGGAAACGCAAAAGCGGGTGCAGGACGCGATCTACCGCGTGCTCGCCAACCAGTCCTCCTCCGGCAGCTTCGGCCTGTGGGGGCCGGATTCGGGCGACCTGTGGCTCGACGCCTTCGTCACCGACTTCCTCTCGAGGGCCCGCGAGCAGAAGTTCGAGGTGCCGGAGCAGGCGATGCTCCAGGCGCTCTCCAACCTGCAAAACGCGCTCTCCTATGACGTGAACGTCACCACGCAGGGCAACGAGATCGCCTATGCGCTTTACGTGCTTGCCCGCAACCGCAAGGCCGCGATCAGCGACCTGCGCTACTATGCCGACACGAAGCTGTCGGAGTTCACCTCGCCGCTCGCCCGCGCGCAGATCGCCGGTGCGCTCGGTCTCTACGGCGATGCCCGGCGCTCGATGGCGATCTTCTCCAACGCGCTCGGCCTTGCCCGCGACGGCGTCATCAATGCCAGCCTCTCGCGCAGCGACTACGGCTCGTCGCTGCGCGACGGCGCGGCGATCCTGGCGCTTGCGGCAGAAAGCCGGCCGGTGCCGGACGTCATTCCGCAACTGACGAAGCTCGTCGCCAGCCAGTGGGAGAACAAGCGCTGGACAAGCACGCAGGAGCAGACCTGGATGCTGCTGGCCGCCCGCGCCGTGAAGGATGCCGACAAGGGCCTGAAGCTGGAGATCAACGGCGCGGAACGTTCCGGCGGCTATGCCGCGCAGATGACGGGCAAGTCGCTCCTCGAAAACCCGCTGACCGTCGCCAACCGCACGGGCGAGCCGGTCTCGGCCGTGGTGACGACGGTGGCCGCCCCCGCCGATCCGCTGCCGGCCGGCGGCGACGGCTTTGCCATCGAGCGCAGCTACTACACGCTCGACGGCGAGGAGGCGAACATCACCGAGGCGCAGCAGAACGAGCGCTATGTCGTGGTGCTGAAGGTGACGGAGCAGAACGACTGGCCGTCGCGCATCATCATCACCGACCTTTTGCCCGCCGGCTTCGAGATCGACAATCCGAGCCTCGTCGACAGCGCGAAACTCGCCAATTTCGATTGGCTCGGCGAGACGGAGGCGGCACATACGGAGTTCCGCTACGACCGCTTCGTGGCGGCCTTCAACCGCAGCCAGGGCGACAACCGCGAGGTGACGCTGGCCTATGTCGTACGCGCCGTCACACCCGGCACCTACGACCTGCCGGCGGCCCAGGTGGAGGACATGTACCGGCCGCAATATTCCGCCCGCACAGCGACCGGCCGCATGCAGGTCGTCAAGGCGGAATAGGAGGGCTGCCATGGCGCTCCGGCGCAAGCTCCTCATCGGCTCCCTGTGCGGGGCGGCGTCCATCGCCGCCCTCGCCTTCGGGCTCGACTATGCGGACCGCGCCTTTCCGCCGCCCGTCCATGTCGCCGATACCGTCTCGAAGGAGGTTCTGGACCGCGACGGCCGGCTCCTGCGCGCCTTCGCGACACCGGACGGCTACTGGCGGCTGAAGACCACGGCCGCCGATGTCGACCCGCAGTTCATCCGCATGCTCGTCGCCTACGAGGACCGGCGCTTCCGCGAGCATTCCGGCATCGATCCGCTGGCGCTCTTGCGCGCGGCCGGCCAGTTCATCGCAAGCGGCCATATCGTCTCGGGCGCCTCGACGCTCTCCATGCAGGTCGCCCGGCTGATCGAGCCGCGCGACAACCGCTCGATCCTTGCGAAGCTGCGCCAGATGGCGCGCGCCGTGCAACTGGAGCGGCGGCTTTCCAAGGACCAGATCCTCGACCTCTACCTGACGCTCGCCCCCTATGGCGGCAATCTGGAAGGCGTGCGGGCGGCGAGCCTCGCCTGGTTCGGCAAGGAGCCGAAGCGGCTCACCGTCGCCGAAGCCGCGCTCCTCGTCGCCCTGCCGCAGCTTCCCGAAAAACGCCGGCCCGACCGGCACCGGGCCGCCGCCGAGGAGGCGCGCGGGCGCGTGCTCGCCCGCATGGCCGTCTCCGACGTCATCGGCGAGGGCGAGGCCGAGCGCGCTTCGGCGGAGGCCGTGCCGGAGCGCCGCCAGCAGTTGCCGGCCTATGCCGCACATCTTTCGGAGCTGGCGCTACGCAAGGATCCGGCGGCCGCCATCCACCGAACGACACTCGACCGCTCGGTGCAGGACGGGCTCGAAGCCGTCGCCCGCGAGGCGGCGCAGCGGCTCGGCCCGAAGGTCTCCATCGCCATGGTGATGGCGGACGCGCGCACCGGCGCGATCCTCGGCGAGGTCGGCTCGGCGGATTATTTCGACGGCAGCCGCGCCGGCTGGATCGACATGACGCGCATCCGCCGCTCGCCGGGCTCGGCGCTGAAGCCCTTCATCTACGGGCTCGCCTTCGAAGAGGGGCTGGTCGCGCAGGAAACCATCGTCGAGGACCGGCCGGCCGATTTCTCCGGCTACCGCCCGCGCAATTTCGACATGACCTACCAGGGCGACGTCAGCGTACGCAAGGCCTTGCAGATGTCGCTGAACGTGCCGGCCGTGCGCCTGCTCGATGCGGTCGGCCCGACGCGGCTGATGGTGCGCTTCCGCCGCGCCGAGGTGCGCCCCGTGCTGCCGCCGGGCGAAACGCCCGGCCTTGCCATCGGTCTCGGCGGCCTCGGCATCACGCTGCGCGACCTCACGCAGCTCTATGCGGCGCTCGCCAACCGGGGCATGCCCGTCAAGCTCGGCGACGGCATCGGCGAGGCGCCCTCGATCATCGACGGCGATCCGCTGCTCGATCCCGTCGCCGTCTGGCAGGTCTCGGACGTGCTCTCCGGCGTCATCCCGCCTACCGGCAGCCGCCGGCTCGGCATCGCCTACAAGACGGGCACCAGCTACGGCTACCGTGACGCCTGGTCGGTCGGCTACGACGGGCGGCATGTGCTCGGCGTCTGGGTCGGCCGGGCCGACAACGGCGCGGTGCCGGGCCTGACGGGCTACGGCTCGGCCGCGCCCATCCTCTTCGAGGCCTTCGCCCGCTCGGGCCTTGCCATCGTGGCGCTGCCCGGCGCACCGAGGGGTGCCGTGCGGATCGCGCAGTCCGAGCTTCCCGCGAGCCTGCGCCGCTTCTCGGCGACGGCCAACGGCCTCGTCTCCGCCTTCGCCCGCGAGCCTGCCCCGCACATCGTCTACCCGCCGGAAGGCGCCCATGTGGAGCTCGGCGCGACGACGGGCGAGGCGATCTCGCCGCTGGTGCTGAAGCTGCAAGGCGGTCGCGCGCCCTTCCGCTGGCTCGCCAACGGCAAGGTCCTGCCCGACGCCGCGCGCCGCCGCACGACGCAATGGCTGCCGGAGGGCGCGGGCTTTTCGACGCTGACGGTGATCGACGCCGCCGGGCGCGCGGCGAGCGTGCGGGTGTTCATCGAGTAGGGCGAGTTTGCCCCTCATCCCGCTGCCGCGACCTTCTCCCCGCAAGCGGGGCGAAGGGGTATGCCGCATCGGCCTCCCCAATCAATATATGTCCGTGGGGCAAGTCCCCTCTCCCCGTTTACGGGGAGAGGGTTAGGGTGAGGGGCAATCCCTTACTTCGCCGTATCCGCCAGCATCCACCCCGCCTTCCGCTTCTCCAGAAACGCCGCGATCCCTTCGGCAGCCTGTGGCGTCTCCCAGGTGTCGGCGAGCCGCATTAAGGTCATCTCGATCAGTTTCTCATCGATCGGCGGAGCGAGCGCGTGGGCGAGCGCCTTGGCGGCCGCGACGGCCTCGGGAGAGGCGGCGAAGTAGGGCCTGATTTCCGCTTCCACGGCCGCATCAATATCCTCGGCCGGCACGACGGCGCTCAAAAGCCCGATGGCGCGGGCGGCCTCGGCGTCTATGAGGCGGGCGGAGGTGGCAAGGCGCAGGAAGGCGGCGGGGCCGATGCGGGCGGCGACATAGGGGCTGATCGTCGCCGGGATGAGGCCGAGGCGGGTTTCCGTCAACCCGAAGCGCGCGCCCTCGACGGCAATCGCCGCATCGCACACGCTGATGAGGCCGACCCCGCCGCCATAGGCCTGCCCGTTGACGCGGGCGATGAGCGGCTTGGGCAGGTCGCGCAGCGCCTTCAGCATCATGGCGAGCCGGCGGGCTTCCGCGATGCGCTCCTCGCGCGTGGCGGCGATCTGCTCCTTCATCCAGTTGAGGTCGCCGCCCGCGCAAAAGCTCTCGCCCTCGCCCGTCAGCACGACGAGGCGCACGGCCGCGTCCTCGCCGAGAAGGCCCGCGACCGCCGTGAGCTCGCGGATCATCAGGCCGGAAAGCGCATTGTGCTGGGCGTGGCGGCGGAGCGTCAGCGCCGCGACGCCACGCCGGTCGACGGATACGGAGATCGTCTCGAAATGCATCTTTGAACCTCCCATCTTTTCGCCTCAGGCGCTCCGGCGCGCATCGTCCTTGCCGGCGATGCGCCGCGCGAAGGCGGCGGCAAGGGCCAGCTTGCGCCGGTCGAGCCCGGTTTCATAGCCCTCGGCCGCCAGCATGTCGGCAACGGCGAGCGTATCGACATTGCCGCGCGCGCCCGGCGCATAGGGGCAGCCGCCGAGCCCGCCGACAGAGGCGTCGAAGACGGAAAGCCCGCGATCGAGCGCCACGCGGATATTGTCGAGCGCCAGCCCGTTCGTGTCGTGGAAATGGCCGGCGAGGTTTTCCGGGAAGGCGACGGCAAGCACCACGTCCAGCATGGCCGCGACCTCGGCGGGCCGCGCGCGGCCGATCGTGTCGCCGAGGCTCACCTCATGGCAGCCGAGCCGCAGGAGCTGGCCCGTCACCCGCGCAACGGCGCAGGGCTCGACCGGGCCGTCATAGGGGCATTGCACGACGCAGCTCACATAGCCGCGCAGCGGAATACGGTCCGCCTTTGCCGCCTCTGCCACCGGGCGCACGCGCTCGATGCTCTCGGCGATGGAGCAGTTGAGATTGGCCCGCGAAAAGCCCTCGGAAGCGGAGAGGAAGACGGCGACCTCATCGGCGCCGGCCGCCTTCGCCGCCTCGTAGCCCTTCATGTTGGGCACCAGCGCGGCGTAGGAAATACCGGGGCGGCGGCGGATGCCGGCCATCACCTCGGCACCGTCGGCAAGCTGCGGCACCCATTTCGGGCTGACGAAGCTGGTCGCCTCGATGCGGGCGAAGCCGCAGTCGGACAGGAGGTCGACCAGAGCGATCTTGTCGGCGGCGGGGATGATCGCCTTCTCGTTCTGCAGGCCGTCGCGGGCCGCCATCTCGACGATTTCGATGCGCCGGCTCATGCCGCCTCCTCCGGCGCCAGCGCGACGAGCAGCGCGCCTTCGGGCACCTGATCGCCCGCCGCCACCGGCACCGCGGCCACCACGCCGTCGCGCGGGGCGGCAAGCACCAGCTCCATCTTCATGGCCTCCATGGTGACGAGCGGATCGCCTTTTTTAACGCGCGCGCCCGGCTCCGCCGAGACGATGCGCACGAGGCCCGGCATGGGCGCCGAGAGCCGGTCGCCGCCCGCCGCCTCGCCCTGATGCCCCTCCTCCTCGGCAATGACGAAGGCGTGGCCGTGGCCGGCGAAGAAGACGGCGATGGCGCGCGCCTCGCGATGCACGGTGGCCGGGAGCGCGTGGCTGTCGAATTGCACGCGGATAGCGCGACCATCGGAAGACGCGATGCGAAGATCCGTAGCCACGCCCTCGTGCTCGACGCGGAAGCGGTCCTCGCCGCGCATCGTCACGCGCAGCGCGTGCTCCGCACCGCCGTGATCGAGGAACACGGTCTGCACGGCTTCGCCCCACAGGCGGAAGCCGCGGAGACGCTGCCAAGGGTCGTCCCCCGATGGCGCGGCGAGAAGGCCGAGCACCGCGAGGGCGGCAAGGGCGAAGGCCTCTTCGGAGGCCTCGGGCTCCGCCAGCAGGCCCGCGCCGGACCGGCCGATGAGGCCGGTGTCGACATCGCCTGCCGCGAAGGCAGGCAGGCGGCAGAGGCGGGCGAGGAAACCGGCATTGGTCGTCACACCCGCAACGCGGCACTCCGCGAGCGCGCCTTCCAGCCGGGCGAGCGCTTCGGCGCGGGTGCGGCCATGGGTGACGACCTTGGCGATCATCGGGTCATAATAGGGCGTGACGAGGTCGCCCGCGCGCACCCCGGAATCGACCCGCACACCCTCCGGCAGGTCGAAGACCGAAAGGCGGCCGGTCGCCGGCAGGAAATCGCGCGCCGGGCTCTCCGCGTAAAGCCGCGCCTCGAAGGCCCAGCCGTCGATGGAAAGCTCGTCCTGCCGCTTCGGCAGGGGCTCGCCGGCAGCGACGCGCAATTGCCATTCCGCGAGATCGAGGCCGGTGATCGCCTCCGTCACGGGATGCTCGACCTGGAGGCGCGTGTTCATCTCCATGAAATGGAAGCGGTCCTGCCGCAACCCTTCCGAAACGTCGGCGATGAACTCGACGGTGCCGGCGCCGCTATAGCCGATGGCGGCGGCAGCGCGCACGGCGGCAGCGCCCATCGCGGCACGCATCTCGGCCGTCATGCCGGGGGCCGGGGCCTCCTCGATCACCTTCTGGTGCCGGCGCTGGAGCGAGCAGTCGCGCTCGAAGAGATGCACGACATTGCCGTGCGCATCGCCGAAGACCTGCACCTCGATATGGCGGGGCTTGGCCATGTATTTTTCCACCAGGACGCGGCCGTCGCCGAAGGCGCTTTCCGCCTCGCGCCGGGCGCTCTCCAGCGCGGCGACGAAGTCTTCCGGCCGCTCCACCTTGCGCATGCCCTTGCCGCCGCCGCCGGCCCGCGCCTTGATCAGCACGGGATAGCCGATGGCCTCCGCCTCGCCCGCGAGGAAGGACGGCTCCTGCCGCTCGCCGTGATAGCCGGGGACGACGGGGACGCCCGCCTTCTCCATCAGGGCCTTGGCGGCATCCTTCAGGCCCATGGCGCGGATGGCATTGGCCGAGGGGCCGATGAAGACGAGGCCAGCGGCCTCCACCGCCTCGACGAAATCGGGGTTTTCCGAGAGGAAGCCGTAACCCGGATGCACCGCCTCCGCGCCGCTCGCCCTGGCGGCCTCGACGATGGCGGGGATGTTCAGGTAGCTTTTCGCCGCCTCCGCCGGGCCGATGCGGACGGCTTCATCCGCCATGGCGGCATGCAGCGCATCCCGGTCGGCATCGGAATGGACGGCGACTGTCGCGATGCCCATGCGGCGGGCGGTGCGGATGACGCGGCAGGCGATTTCGCCACGGTTGGCGATGAGGATCTTGCGGAACATGCTGCCTCCTACATCCGGAAGACGCCGAAGCGGGTGGGCTCAACAGGCGCGTTGAGCGCCGCCGAGAGCGAAAGCGCCAGCACGTCGCGCGTCCTGCGCGGATCGACGATGCCGTCGTCCCAGAGGCGCGCCGAGGCATAGAGCGGGTGGCTCTGGCGGGCGAACATGTCGATGGTCGGCTGTTTGCAGGCGGCCTCCTCCTCCGCGCTCCATGTGCCGCCCGTCCGCTCGATGCCTTCACGCCGGACGGTCGCCAGAACGCCCGCCGCCTGCTCGCCGCCCATCACGGCGATGCGGCTGTTCGGCCAGGTCCACAGGAAGCGCGGCGAATAGGCCCGGCCGCACATGCCGTAATTGCCCGCGCCGTAGGAGCCGCCGATCAGCATGGTGATCTTCGGCACTTTTGCAGTCGCGACGGCGGTGACGAGCTTGGCGCCGTGCTTGGCGATGCCTTCCGCCTCGTACTTCCGGCCGACCATGAAGCCGGTGATGTTCTGCAGGAAGAGAAGCGGAATGCCGCGCTGGGCGCAAAGCTCGATGAAATGCGCGCCCTTCAGCGCGGCTTCGGAGAAGAGCACGCCGTTGTTGGCGAGGATGCCAACGGGCAGGCCGTGCAGGGCCGCGAAGCCGCAGACGAGCGTGGCGCCGAAGCGGGCCTTGAACTCGTCGAAGCGCGAGCCGTCGACCACGCGGGCGATCACCTCGCGCACGTCATAGGGCGTGCGGGTATCGGCCGGCACGATGCCGAGCAGCTCTTCCGGGTCGTAGAGCGGTGCTTCGCCCTCGCCGATTTTCGTAAGCTCTTGCTTACGCTTGTTAAGGTTGGCGGCGATCTGCCGGGCGATGGCGAGCGCGTGACGGTCGTCGCGCGCCAGATGGTCGGCCACGCCGGAAAGACGGGTGTGGACATCGCCGCCGCCGAGATCTTCCGCAGTCACGACCTCGCCCGTCGCGGCCTTCACCAGCGGCGGGCCGGCGAGGAAGATCGTGCCCTGGTTCTCGACGATGACGGTCTCGTCGCTCATCGCCGGAACGTAGGCGCCGCCCGCCGTGCAGCTTCCCATGACGACGGCGACCTGCGGGATGCCGGCGGCGGACATCTGCGCCTGGTTGTAGAAGATGCGGCCGAAATGATCGCGGTCTGGAAAGACCTCGTCCTGGTTCGGCAGGTTGGCCCCGCCGGAATCGACGAGGTAGATACAGGCCAGCCGGTTCTCCGCGGCGATCTCCTGCGCGCGCAGGTGCTTCTTCACGGTGATCGGGTAATAGGTGCCGCCCTTCACCGTCGCGTCGTTGCAGACGATCATGCATTCGCGGCCGGAGACGCGGCCGATGCCGGCGATCATGCCGCCGGACGGCGCGGCGCCGTCATAAAGGCCGTGGCCGGCGGTAAGGCCGATCTCCAGGAAGGGCGAGCCCGGATCGAGAAGCTGCGCGACGCGCTCACGCGGCAGCAGCTTGCCGCGGGCGACATGGCGCGCGCGCGCCTTCGGCCCGCCGCCGTCCATGGCGAGGTTTGCCGCCTCCTCCACCAGCGCCAGCGCGTCGAGCATGGCCTTGCGGTTCGCCTCGAAGGTTTCGCTGCGCGTGTTCACGGCCGAAGGGATGACCGGCATCACAGCGTCTCCTGGAATATCTCGCGGCCGATCAGCATGCGGCGGATTTCGGACGTGCCCGCGCCGATCTCGTAGAGCTTGGCGTCGCGCAGCAGGCGGCCGGTCGGGTAATCGTTGATATAGCCGTTGCCGCCGAGCGCCTGGATGGCCTCCAGCGCCAGCTTCGTGGCGGTCTCGGCGGAATAGAGGATGCAGCCGGCGGCGTCCTTGCGCGTCGTCTCGCCGCGGTCGCAGGCGCTCGCGACGGCATAGACATAGGCGCGCGCCGCATTGAAGGCGACATACATGTCGGCCACCTTGCCCTGCATGAGTTGGAATTCGCCGATCGGCTGGCCGAACTGTTTTCGCTCGTGGATATAGGGCACGACCACGTCGAGGCAGGCCGCCATGATGCCGAGCGGGCCGCCGGAGAGCACGACGCGCTCGTAGTCGAGGCCGGACATCAGCACATTGACGCCGCGCCCCACCGTGCCCATGACGTTCTCTTCCGGTACCTCGCAATCGGTGAAGACGAGCTCGCAGGTGTTGGAGCCGCGCATGCCGAGCTTGTCGAGCTTCTGGGCGGTCGAAAAGCCCTTGAAGCCCTTCTCGATGAAGAAGGCGGTGATGCCGCGCGCGCCGGCCTCCGGATCGGTCTTGGCGTAGACCACCAGCACGTCCGCATCCGGCCCGTTGGTGATCCACATCTTGTTGCCGTTCAGCACATAACGGTCACCGCGCTTTTCCGCGCGCAGCCGCATGGAGACGACGTCGGAGCCTGCCCCCGGCTCGGACATGGCGAGCGCGCCGACATGTTCGCCGGAGATCAGCTTCGGCAGGTATCTTTCCCGCTGCTCCTTGCTGGCGTTGCGCACGATCTGGTTGACGCAGAGATTGGAATGGGCGCCGTAGCTGAGGGCGACCGAGGCGGAGGCGCGGCTGATCTCCTCCATCGCCACGCAATGGGCAAGATAGCCCATGCCCGAGCCGCCATAAGCCTCCGGCGCGGTGATGCCGAGGAGGCCGAGATCGCCAAGCTCGCGCCAGAGCGGCATCGGGAAAGCATTCGTGCGGTCGATCTCGGCGGCCTGCGGCGCGATGCGCTCCGACGCGAAGCGCCGCACGCTGTCGCGCAGCGCCTCGATATCCTCCCCGAGCCCGAAGCTCATTGCGGCATCGTACATGTCCGTCCTCCCCTTCGGCCTATGCGGCCGCCTTTTCCTGTCCTGCCGTGTCGAAGGCCTTGCGCAGACCGGCCACGCGCGCCTCCACGCGCTTTACCGCCTCCTCCTTGACGGGGCCGTAGCCGCGAATCTCGCCGTAAAGCGCAAGCAGCGCAACGGCGGCCTCGAGGTTCTCGCCGCGAAGGCTTTGCAGCACATGGTCCACCAGCATCTCGTAGTCGGCGATGAGCCGGCGTTCCATGCGGCGCTCGGCGGAGCGGCCGAAGGGATCGAAGGCCGTGCCGCGCAGGCCCTTCATGCGCGAAAGCAGGCCGAAGACCGGCAGCATCCAGCGGCCGAAGCGGCGCTTGCGCGGCCGGCCGCTCGCATCCTCGCCCTTGAGCATCGGCGGCGCGAGGTTGAAGACGATACGGTACTTGCCCTCGAACTGCTCGGCGAGGCCCGCCTTGAAGGCCGGATCGGTGAAGAGCCGGGCGACCTCGTACTCGTCCTTGTAGGCGAGGAGCTGGGCGTAGACATGCGCCACCGTGCGGGTCAGCCGGTCATCCGGGCCGAATGCCCTTTCCGCCGTCAGCACCCGCTGCACCAGCGCCTTGTAGCGGTCGGCGAGCGCGGCGTTCTGGTAGGCGGTCAGGTGCTTCATGCGGTGGGCGATCAGGTCTTCCGTCGTCATGGTCTCCAGTGTCGGCACGGGCTTGCCGGGATGCAGCAAGCGTTCGGCGCGGGCGGGATCGGCGGCGATCAGCCGGCCCCAGCCGAAGGCCGAGAGCGTGGCGTCGACCGCGACGCCGTTCAGCGCGATCGCCTGCTCGATGGACTGGCGGGTGAGCGGGATCAGGCCCTTCTGCCAGGCGTAGCCGGTCATCAGGATGTTCGTCGCCATGGCGTTGCCGGCGACCTTCTCGGCGATGGTCGTGAGGTCGAGGAGGTGGGACGGCTCGCGCAGGCCCTCGCGGACGGTGTTCTCCACGTCGCGGCGGCGGAAGTCGAAATCGCGCTTGCGCACGAAATCGGCAACGGGCGTCAGCCTCGTGTTGACGACGCCCGTGGTGCGGTGCCGGTCGCAGAGCGTGATGGCGTCCTTTGAGGCGCCCACCACGTCGTCGGCGGCGATCAGGAGGTCCGCCCCGCCGGTGACGATGCGCGGCGAGGACACGTCTTCGTCGCGAAGGCCGATGCGCAGGTGGCTCATCACCGCGCCGCCCTTCTGCGCGAGGCCCGCCATGTCGAGGATCATCGGCGACCTGCCGTCGAGATGGGCGGCCATGCCGAGGATGGCGCTGATCGTCAGGATGCCCGTGCCGCCGATGCCGGCGATGGCGATGTTGTAGGCGCGCGCGCCGATCCGGACGATCTCCGGCTCGGGAAGGCCCGCCATGTCGGGGTTCGAGCGCGCCGCCTTGCGCAGCCGCCCGCCCTCCACCGTCACGAAGGAAGGGCAGAAGCCCTTGAGGCAGGAATAGTCCTTGTTGCAGGAGGACTGGTTGATCTTGCGCTTTCGGCCGAGCGCGGTGTCCAGCGGCTCGACGGAGACGCAGTTCGACTGGGTGGAACAGTCGCCGCAGCCCTCGCAGACGGCGGGATTGATCATCAGGCGGACCGGCGGGTCCTCCATCAGGCCGCGCGAGCGGCGGCGGCGCTTTTCCGCCGCGCAGGTCTGCACATAGACGATGGCCGAGCAGCCGGGCGCTTCCCGGATATCGCGCATCACCCGGTCCATCTCGTCGCGGTGGCGCACGACGGTGCCGGGCGCGAGCGTCGCGGGCGAATAGGCTTCCGGATGGTCCGAGACGAGATAGATCGGCGCGACGCCCTCGTCGTAGAGCTGGTGCGTGACCGCCTCGGGGCTGAGCGGCCCGTCGACGGGCTGGCCGCCGGTCATCGCCACGGCGTCGTTGTAGAGCAGCTTGTAGGTGATGTTGACGCCGGCGGCGACCGACTGGCGGATGGCGAGGATGCCGGAATGGTAATAGGTGCCGTCGCCGAGATTGACGAAGATGTGCTTCTCGTCGGTGAAGGGCGCGATGCCCGACCATGGCACGCCTTCCGCGCCCATATGGGTGAAGGTCGTGGTGGAGCGGTCCATCCACTGCACCATGTAGTGACAGCCGATACCCGCCGTCGCGCGGCTGCCCTCCGGCACCTTGGTGGAGGTGTTGTGCGGACAGCCGGAGCAGAAATAGGGCACGCGCTCGACCGGCGCGGCGTGGGCCTTGCGCAGCTTCTCGCGTTCCAGCAGGTAGGAGAGCTCGTCGGCGATCACTTTCTTCAGGCCCGCGTCGAACTCGAAATGCAGGAGCCGCGCGGCGATCGCGCGGGCGACCATGCCGACGGAGAGCGCCTGCGAGAGCGGCAGGAACGGATGGTCCTCATGGTCGAACTTGCCGATGATGCGCGGCCGCTCGCCGTGATGCCAGTTGAAGAGCTGCTGCTTGATCTGGTTCTCGATGATCTCGCGCCGCTCCTCGACGACCAGCACCTCTTCCAGCCCCTGCGAGAACTCGCGCACGCCCTCCGGCTCCAGCGGCCAGGGCATGCGGACCTTGTAGACGCGCATGCCGATCTCGGCCATTTCCGCGGGGCCGATGGACAGCTCCTTCAGGGCCTGAAGCACGTCTTCATAGGCCTTGCCCGAGGCGATGATGCCGAAGCGGGCGCGCGGGGCGTCGTGCGTGATCTCGTCCACCCGGTTGGCGCGGGCAAACGCGATGGCGGCATAGCCCTTGTAGGTCTGCAGCCGCTCGTCCTGCGGCAGCGGCGGATCGGGCCAGCGCAGGTTGAGCCCGCCCGGCGGCAGCTCGAAATCCTCCGGGACGACGAACTGCCGGCGCTCGCCGGCAAGGTCGACGGAGGCCGTCGTCTCGACCGTGTCGGCGATGAACTTCATGCCGACCCAGCAGCCGGAATAGCGCGACATCGCCGTGCCGAGCAGGCCGTATTCGACGAATTCGTGGATGGACGAAGGATAGAGCACCGGGATCAGCGCCGACATGAAGGCGTGGTCGGACTGGTGGGGAATGGACGACGATTTCGCCGAATGGTCGTCGCCCGCAAGACAGAGCACGCCGCCGTGCTTCGACGTGCCGGCGGCGTTGGCGTGCTTCAGCACGTCGCCGCAGCGGTCGACGCCCGGCCCCTTGCCGTACCAGTACCCGGCGACGCCGTCGTAGCGCGCGCCGGGCGACAGGTGCAGTTGCTGCGTGCCCCAGACGGCGGTGGCGGCCAGATCCTCGTTGACGCCCGGCCGGAACACGATGTCGTGCGCCGCCAGATGCCTGCCCGCCTTGGCGAGCTGCTGGTCGTAGCCGCCGAGCGGCGATCCGCGATAACCCGAGATGAATGCGGCGGTGTTCAGCCCCGCGGCACGGTCGCGCCGCATCTGCACGATCGGCAGGCGCACGAGGGCCTGGATGCCGGAAAGGAAGATCCTTCCTTCCTCCGCCGTATACTTGTCCTCGAGAGAAAAGCTCTGCTTCAGCATGACTTCCTCCTCGATGGCTCTCCTCCACGAAAGCCATCCTCCTAATGTAGGAGCTTAGTGAGGGATTGGGAGGAGCGGGTCCTTATTTTCGGCCCGGCACGGCGGGCCGCTAGGACGGCATCCGCAAGGCAGGCCGCTTGGCGCAAAGCCATCCTATTTTGCTCAAAGCGGCACGCGATGCGTGTTCTTCAATTCGTCGAGGGCGAAGCTGGAATTGACGAAGCCGACGCCCGGCAGCTTGAGCAGCGCCTTCTTCAATATCTCCTCGTATTGCCGCACGCTGCTCGTCAGCACCCGCAGCACATAGTCGTGGTCGCCGGTCATGGAATAGCACTGCACGACCTCGGGCATGTCCTTCACCGCCCGCTCGAATTCCAGCAGCGTCTCCTCGTCGTGCTGCTTCAGCCTGACGAAGCAGAAGACCGAGACCTCGAAGCCGACGCGCTTGGGATCGACGGCGATGACGCGGCCGCGGATGACGCCCTGCTTCTCCATCTCCTTGATGCGCCGCCAGCAGGGCGTGTGGCTGAGGCCGACGCGCTCGCCGATCTCGGCGACGGTAAGGTCCGGCTCGCTTTGCAGCAGCCGCAGGATTTTCCGGCTCGTCTCGTCGAGGACGCCCTCGGCCATGTCAGAGCAGCCCGCGGCTGGAAAGGTTGCGCATCAGCGTGGCGATGCCGAAGGTCCAGGGCGGGCATTCGGTGGAAAGGCGCACGGTGTTGACGAGCGCGCCGAGCTCCGGGTTCGAGATCGTCACCCGGTCACCCGTCTTGTGGGTAAAGCCCTGTCCGGGCGCGTCGCGGTCTTCCACGGGCGCGAAGAGCGTGCCCATGAACAGCATGAAGCCGTCCGGATACTGGTGATGCCTGCCGATGGTCTGGGAGACGAGGTCGAGCGGGTCGCGGCTGATCTCGCGCATCGTGCTGCGGCCCTTGAGCACGAAGCCGTCCTCGCCCTCGATCAGGAGATCGAGGTCGGCCTTGCGCACGTCCTCGATGGAATAAGTCTCGTCGAAGAGGCGGATGAAGGGACCGATGGCGGAGGAGGCGTTGTTGTCCTTCGCCTTGCCGAGGAGCAGCGCCGAGCGGCCCTCGACGTCGCGCAGGTTCACGTCGTTGCCGAGGGTCGCGCCCTTCGCACGGCCGGCGCTGTCGACGGCGAGCACGATTTCCGGCTCGGGATTGTTCCACTTGGAGACCGGGTGCAGCCCGACCGAGGCGCCCCAGCCGACGGAGGAAAGCACCGGCGCCTTGGTGAAGACCTCTGCGTCCGGGCCGATGCCGACCTCCAGATATTGCGACCAGACGCCCTCCTCGATCAGCGCCGCCTTGACCTTGCCCGCCGCCTCCGAGCCGGCCTTGAGATCGCGCAGGCTGTCGCCGATGATGGCGGTGACGCGGCCGCGCACCTTTTCCGCCAGCGCCGGATTGCCCGCCGCCTTCTCCTCGATCACCCGCTCGATCATCGAGCGGGCGAAGGTGACGCCGCAGGCCTTGACGGCCTGGAGATCGCAGGGGGCGAGGAGGTGAAGCGCGGAAAAATTGCCCGTGCCTTCCACGGAAGTCTCCAGCACGGCATCGAGCGCGCCGAGGTCCTCGCCGGACGCGGTGCGGGCGAAGGCGGCCGGGTCGTCCTTTTCCAGGAGGTCGCGCATCGTGGCGCAGTCGATGGAGGTGATGTCGACGAGCCGGCCGCCGCGCAGCACGACGATTGCCGGCCCCTGCACGTCCGGCCGCCAGACGCGCCCGACGAATGTTCCTTGCGAAAAATCTCCTGCCGTCATCGTCACCGTGCGCTCCTCCCGTCATCTTCGTCCAGCGTTCTAGACCGAAACCGGCCGCGTCGAACAGGGCGAAGGTGGGGGCCGGCGGAATTTCCGCATCCGCCGGCCTGCCTCAATCATGCCGGACGGGTGCGCACCGCCGTCAGGATCGTCAGCGCGGCGAGGAAGAGCGCGACGCCGCTCGCGACGAAGACGCTGGAAACGCCGCTGAGGTCGAAGAGCGCCCCGCCGGCGGCCGCGCCGGTCGCGATGGCGAAATTGATGGCGGCGACGAAGAGGCCGCCGGCACTTTCGGCTTCATCCGGCACGGCGCGGGTGATCCAGGTCGACCAGGCGACCGGCACGGCGCCGAAGGCAAACCCCCAGAGCGCGACCATGGCGGCATCGGCGACGAGGTGGCCGCCGAAGGCCGAGAGCGAGAGGGCCAGCACGCCCATGACCAGCGGCATCGTCGCCAGCGTGAAGCGCATGGACCGCTCCAGCAGCACGACGCCGAGGGAATTGCCAAAGAAGGTGGCAATGCCGAAGCCGAGCAGCACGGCCGAAATGCCCTCGACACCGATGCCCGTCACGGTCTCGAGGAAGGGGCGGATATAGGTGAAGAAGGAGAAGTGGCCGGTGAAGACGAGCAGGATCGCCAGCATCGCGAAGCCGACGCCCGGCCGCTTCAGCACCTCGACGAGCGTGCCGAAGCGCGAATGGCCGCGCGGCGGCAGCGACGGCAGGGTCGCGACCTGCACGACGAAGGACAGCGCGCCGAGCACCGCCGCGCCGAGGAAGACGTTGCGCCAGCCGACCATGTCGCCGACATAGCTGCCGACCGGTGCGGCGAAGACCGTGGCGGCAGAGACGCCGAGGAACATCACCGAGAGGGCCTTGGCCACATGGGCCTCCGGCACCAGCCGCATCATCGTCGCCGCCGAAAGCGTCCAGAAGCCGCCGAGCGCCATGCCGAGCAGCACGCGCCCGCCGAGCAGCATGGGAAGGCTGTCGGAAAAGGCGACGAGCAGGTTCGACAGGATCAGCAGCACCGAAAGGCCGAGCAGGACGAGCCGCCGGTCGAGCCTGCGCGTCACCACCGTGACGAGAAGGCTGGTGACGAGCGCCACGGCTGCCGTCGCCGTCACCGCCTGCCCCGCCATGCCTTCCGAAATGCCGAGATCGGCCGCCATCGGCGTCAGGAGGCTTGCCGGCAGGAATTCCGCGCCCACCAGCGCGAACACGCCGAGCGTCATCGACAGGACGCCGCCCCAGGCCGGGCGGGCATCCGCCTCGCTCTCTGGCGTCATGATTGTTGCATCCGTCATCTGCTATCCCTTTCCTGTTGCAGTGCGTGCCCGGAAAGGTGGGTTGAAAACCAAGACGCACAATGCCATTTTATCCGCAATGTTTGATCAATCGTCCGACCTTGCGAAAAATGCCCACGATCCCGTCAGCGAGCTGCTGATGGGCATGCGCCTGCGCGGGGCGAGCTACGGCCGGCTGCAGCTCACGCCACCCTTCGGCATCCGCTTTCCGCCGGCACCCGAGGCCCGCTTCCACTTCATCGCGCGCGGCAAGGTGCTGCTGCGCGCGCCGGGCGAGAGCGGGCGCGAACTTGCCTGCGGCGATGCCGTGCTCCTGCCGCGCGGCGAGATGCACGAGATCGTCACCGGCCCGAACGTGCAGATGCGCGACTACGAGAGCTACGCGCGAAAGCCGCTCTGCCCGGAGGTGGCGGCGGTGGAGGCCTGCATAAAATCCGCGGACAGGGAGAACGACACGCTGATCTTCACCGGCCGCATGGAATTCGAGCTGGATACGCTCCATCCCCTCGTCGGCCTCATGCCGCAGGTCATGTCCGTCGGCGCGCTGATCGGCCGCCAGCCGGAGCTGATGCCGCTGCTGGGCGCGATGGAGCGGGAAATGTCCGAGGAGCGCGTCGGCTCGGCCGGCATCCTCGCCCGCCTTGCCGACGTCATCGCCGCCTCCATCGTGCGCGGCTGGGTGGAATGCGGCTGCGGCGATGCGACGGGCTGGATCGAGGCGCTGCGCGATCCGCGGCTCGGCCGCGTCATCGCCGCCCTTCACCGCGAGCCCGGCCGCAACTGGACGCTCGCCGACATGGCGCAGGAAATGGGCAGCTCCCGCTCGGTCTTCGCCAAGCGCTTCGTCGAGGTGACGGGCATGACGCCGCAGCGCTACGTGCTTGCCTTGCGCATGCGCCTCGCAGAACAATGGTTCCGCCGCGACAAGCTCGCCATCGACACCGCCGCCCGCCGCCTCGGCTTCGGCTCGCAAGCCGCCTTCGCCCGCGCCTTCAAGCGCATCGTCGGCGAACCGCCCGGCAAGACACGCAGCAAGGCGGCATCGGGCATGATCGGAAACGGGCAGAACGGGAGGAGAAATGGTGCTGCTAGAGAGATTTGAACTCTCGGCCTCTCCCTTACCAAGGGAGTGCTCTACCCCTGAGCTATAGCAGCATCCGGCGAAACGATGCTGTTCCGCGTGAGCGAGGGCCTATTGCCACAGGTCATCCGGTAGTGCAAGCGGCCAATGTACGATTATCGCAACAAAACTGACGGGAGCCTCGCTTTGCGGGGAGATGGACGGGACGGCATGAGCGGCGAGGACGAGACGAAAGGCAGGAAGATCCGGACGGAGGCGGAGATCCGCGCGGAGCGGCTGGCCAGGACGCTGCGCGACAATCTCCAGCGCCGCAAGCAGCAGGCGCGCGCCCGGCGCGCCGGGGAAGCGGACGAGGCGACGGGGCTTCCTGCCGCAAAAAAAGACGAATCGGACGGTTAGTCGAAAAGTGTCTTCGAAAACGAAGGCGACGGGGACGGTTTCCGGGGACCGGGCGCGCAGAAAACCACGCGGCCGGCACGGTCTTCATTTTTCGATCGCGATGCTCTAAAGAGGCCGCAATCTCCGAAAGCCGATATTCTTTGAGAAAGGCGGGCCCGGCCCGTAGTCACACATGGATCGTATCCGAATTGTAGGCGGCAACGAGCTGAAGGGCATCATCCCCATCTCCGGCGCCAAGAACGCCGCGCTGCCGCTGATGATCGCCTCGCTTTTGACCGACGACACGCTGACGCTGGAAAACGTGCCGCACCTTGCCGACGTCGAGCAGCTCATCCGCATCCTCGGCAACCACGGCGCCGACATCTCCGTCAACGGCCGCCGCGAGCGCCAGGGCGAGGGCTATTCGCGCACGATCCACTTCACCTCGCGCAACATCGTCGACACGACCGCGCCCTATGAACTGGTCTCCAAGATGCGCGCCTCGTTCTGGGTGATCGCCCCGCTGCTCGCCCGCGAAGGCAAGGCGCGCGTCTCGCTGCCGGGCGGCTGCGCCATCGGCACGCGCCCGGTCGACCTCTTCATCGAGGCCCTCGCCGCGCTCGGCGCGAAGATCGAGATCGACGGCGGCTATGTCGAGGCGACGGCGCCGGAAGGCGGCCTGATCGGCGCGCGCTACACCTTCCCCAAGGTCTCCGTCGGCGCGACGCACGTCATGATGATGGCCGCGACCCTTGCCCGCGGCACGACGGTGATCGGCAATGCCGCCCGCGAGCCGGAAGTGCAGGACCTTGCCAAGTGCCTCAACGCCATGGGCGCGAAGATCTCCGGCGCCGGCACCTCCACCATCACCATCGAGGGCGTCACCCAGCTCTCCGGCGCCCGCCATCGCGTCCTGCCGGACCGCATCGAGACCGGCACCTATGCCATGGCCGTCGCCATGACGGGCGGCGACGTCGTGCTGGAAGGCACGGATGCGGCCCTGCTGGACACCGCCCTTGAAGCCATCCGCCGCTCCGGCGCCGAGATCACCGCGACGGAAAGCGGCATCCGCGTCGTGCGCAACGGCGGCGGCATCAAGCCCGTCGACGTCGTCACCGATCCCTTCCCGGGCTTTCCGACCGACCTCCAGGCGCAGTTCATGGGCCTGATGACCAAGTCGAACGGCATCTCGCACATCACCGAGACGATCTTCGAGAACCGCTTCATGCATGTGCAGGAGCTTGCCCGCCTCGGCGCGAAGATCTCGCTCTCCGGCCAGACGGCCAAGATCGAGGGCGTCGAGCGGCTGCGCGGCGCGCCCGTCATGGCGACGGACCTGCGCGCCTCCGTCTCGCTCGTCATCGCCGGCCTTGCCGCCGAGGGCGAGACCATGGTCTCGCGCGTCTACCATCTGGACCGCGGCTTCGAGCGGCTGGAGGAAAAGCTCACCCGCTGCGGCGCCGTCGTCGAACGCGTCAGCGACTGATCCTTGCCGCGCGGCGGTTGCAGTCCGCCGCGCGCCGTCCTATTTCGTCAGGACATATTCGGGATGGCGCATATCCGCGCCTCCCCGGGAAGGACACGAAACATGGACAGCCTGAAACTGCTCGCCCTCGACACGGAAGACCTTGCGGTCGTCTCCGCCCACCTGCAGGACGCGGTCTTCAAGACCGACGGCCTCTCCTACGACGCCCGGCACCACGTCTTTTCGGTCGTCGTCAACCGCTTCGTCTGGGAGAAGGCCGAGCGCGGCCGCAAGAGCTTCGAGCGCCGCCGCGCGGTCGTCGCCTTCAAGCGCGTTTCCGCCGTGCGCTCGCTCGGCATCGATCGCAAGGACAGGCAGGCCGTCTTCTCCCTGCTCGCCGTCGACTTCACGCCGAAGGGCGAAGGGCCGGACGGCACGCTCGAGCTCATCCTTTCCGGCAACGCCTCCATCGCCCTCGATGTGGAATGCGTCGAAGTTCAGCTTGCAGATACCGGCGGGGCATGGGAAACCAGCTTGAAACCCCGCCACCCGGCGGTTTGAGGCATATCCGGCGCCTGCCGCCGGGAGACGACAGGGACGAGCGACTTGGCGATCAGACTTGACTACCAGAGCAGCGATTTCGAAAGCCGGTTCGCTGCGTTCCTGACCACCAAGCGCGAGGTCTCCGAGGACGTCAACGCCATCGTGCGCACGATCATCGACGACGTGCGCGCCCGCGGCGACAAGGCGCTCGCCGACTATTCCAAGAAGTTCGACGGCCTCGATTTCTCCGTCACCTCCATGCGCGTCTCGCTGGAGGAGATCGACGTCGCCTACGATGCCGTCGATCCGAAGATCGTCGCCGCGCTGGAGCTTGCCGCCCAGCGCATCGAGAAGCACCACGCCCGCCAGAAGCCGAAGGACGACATCTACGAGGACGACATCGGCGTCGGCCTCGGCTCGCGCTGGACGGCGATCGACGCCGTCGGCCTCTATGTCCCCGGCGGCACCGCGAGCTATCCGAGTTCCGTGCTGATGAACGCCGTGCCGGCCAAGGTCGCCGGCGTGCCGCGCATCGTCATGGTCGTGCCGGCCAAGGACGGCGAGATCAACCCGGCGGTGCTTGCCGCCGCGCGTATCGCCGGCGTCGACGAGATCTACCGCATCGGCGGCGCGCAGGCGGTCGCAGCGCTTGCCTACGGCACCGGGACCATCGCTCCCGTCGCCAAGATCACCGGCCCCGGCAACGCCTTCGTCGCCGCCGCCAAGCGGCAGGTCTTCGGCACCGTCGGCATCGACATGATCGCCGGCCCCTCCGAAGTGCTCGTCATCGCCGACGGCGACAACGATCCGGACTGGCTGGCCGCCGACCTCCTTGCCCAGGCCGAACACGATGCCGGCGCCCAGTCGATCCTCGTTACGGACAGCCCCGCCCTTGCCGACGCGGTCGAGGCCGCCGTCGAGCGGCAGTTGAAGACGCTGGCGCGTTCCGGGACCGCGAGCGCGAGCTGGCGCGACTTCGGCGCGGTCATCCTCGTGCCGGAGCTTGCGAAAGCCGTGCCGCTCGCCAACCGCATCGCCGCCGAGCACCTGGAGATCGCCACGGCCGATCCCGACGCGCTGCTGCCTGAGATCCGCAATGCGGGCGCCATCTTCGTCGGCCGCCATACGCCGGAAGTCATCGGCGACTATGTCGGCGGCTCGAACCACGTCCTGCCGACCGCCCGCTCGGCCCGCTTCTCCTCCGGCCTTTCGGTGCTCGACTACATGAAGCGCACCTCGATCCTGCGCCTCGGGCCGGACCAGCTTCGCGCGCTCGGCCCCGCCGCCGTCACGCTGGCCGAGGCCGAAGGGCTCGGCGCGCATGCCCGTTCCGTCGCGATCCGCCTCAACATGGAGACGTAAGGCATGGCGACGAAAGGCCGTTTCCGCCTCTGCGACGTGGTGCTGGACGATACGATCGGCCGCGCCACGCCGGATGTGGAGCACGAGCGCGCCGTCGCGATCTTCGACCTCATCGAGGAAAACAGCTTCGAGCCGCTCGGCCATGCCGGCGGCCCCTATCGCCTCAACCTCTCGCTGCTCGATTCCAAGCTCGTCTTCGCCATCCGCACCGAAGGCGGCGAGGATGTCGCCACCCACATCCTCTCGCTGACGCCCTTCCGCCGCATCGTGAAGGATTATTTCCTGATCTGCGAAAGCTACTACCAGGCGATCCGCTCGGCGACGCCCAGCCAGATCGAGGCGATCGACATGGGCCGGCGCGGCATCCACAACGAGGGCTCGCAGACGCTGATGGACCGGCTGTCGGGCAAGATCAAATTCGATTTCGACACGGCCCGGCGCCTGTTCACGCTCGTCTGCGTCCTCTACTGGCGCGGGTGAGCGGATGGAGGGCGTTTCCCCGGCACCTGAGAAAGCCCCGCAGCGAACGCCCCGTTCGGTCCTCTTCATGTGCCGCATGAATGCCGTGCGCTCGCCCATGGCCGAGACCATCGCCCGCAGCCTCTTGCCCGGCACCTATGTCGCCTCTGCCGGCGTGCGGCCCGGCGAGCGCGATCCCTTCGTCGATGCCGTGCTCGGCGAGGTCGGCCTTTCGCTCGGCCGCCACGCGCCCCATTCGCTCGACGAGCTGGAGGACGATTATTTCGACCTTATCGTGACGCTCGCCCCGGAAGCCCACCACGCCGCCCTCGAGCTCACCCGCTCCATGGCCGTCGACGTCATGTACTGGCCGACGCCCGATCCGACGGTGGCGACGGGCACGCGCGACCAGATCATGAGCTCGTACCGCGAGGTCCGCGAGTTCCTGAAGATGCTGATCGAGAAGCGTTTGAAGGCGTCCGGCTGAGAAGGAAGCGGTTCTCTTTCCGGCAAATGCAGAAACCCGGCGCTTCGGTGTTCACAAAGCCCTGGCGATTGTGTAGTTTCCGGCAACTTTTTCGAGGCGGGCATCCGGCCTCCCCGAATTCACCCCACAGGAATATCAGCGCAAGATGGCAAAAGAAGAAGTCCTCGAATTTCCCGGCGTCGTGACGGAACTGCTCCCGAACGCAACCTTCCGCGTCAAGCTCGAAAACGAGCACGAGATCATCGCCCACACCGCGGGCCGCATGCGCAAGAACCGCATCCGCGTTCTGGCCGGCGACAAGGTGCTGGTCGAGATGACCCCCTACGACCTCACCAAGGGCCGCATCACCTACCGTTTCAAGTAAGCCCAGGGACCGCGCCCTCGCCCCGGCTTCGAGCCGCGGCCTGAACGACGGCGCGTCCCGGACTTTTCCGGAAGACCCCATGGCGCAGACCGAAAAGCTCATCCTCGCCTCCGGCTCGCCGCGCCGCGTCGAACTGCTCGCCCAGGCGGGCATCGCGCCCACGCGCCTGATGCCGATGGATATCGACGAGACGCCGAAGCGCTCCGAGCATCCCCGCTCGCTCGCCCGGCGCCTTTCCACCGGCAAGGCGCAGGCCGCGCTTGCCGCCGTCAAGGGCGATCCCGCCTATGCCGGCAGCTATATCCTGGCGGCCGACACGGTCGTCTCCGTCGGCCGGCGCATCCTGCCGAAGACGGAGATGGTCGACGAGGCCTCCAGCGCGCTGCATCTCCTCTCCGGCCGCAGCCACCGCGTCTTCACGGGCGTCTGCCTCATCACGCCGGACCGCACGGTGCGCCAGAAGGTCATCGACACCAAGGTGCGCTTCAAGCGCCTGTCGAGCCAGGACATCGAGCAGTACCTTGCCTCCGGCCAATGGCGCGGCAAGGCGGGCGGCTATGCCATCCAGGGCATTGCCGGCAGCTTCGTCGTCAAGCTGGTCGGCTCCTATACCAACGTGGTCGGCCTTCCCCTCTACGAGACCCTCGCGCTGCTTTCCGGCGAAGGCTTCGACGTGCATGCGGGCTGGACTGGTATCTGACATGGCCGGCGAGACCGAAAAGCCCTCCGCCACCGTGGCGCCGCTGCGCAAGGCCGTGCCCTGCCCGATCTGCAAGCGCCCCTCCGCGCGCGAGCACTATCCCTTCTGCTCGCCCCGCTGCCGCGACGTCGACCTCAACCGCTGGCTCTCCGGCTCCTATGCCATTCCCGTCGCCGACGACGAGACGAAGGCGGACGACGACGATATGTGACGCCGCCCCGCACGGCGAAAGCGCAGTCTTTTCCACAGCTTGCAAACCCATCCAATTTTCCCGCAAAAAACCGCCGTTGGGGCTGGACACATTTTCGCAAGATGCTATAACCCCGCTCGCTTCCGGGGCGGAACCAAACGCCCCACGGATTTCAACGAGATCCCAGCCGGATGCCCGGATAGCTCAGTTGGTAGAGCAGCGGATTGAAAATCCGCGTGTCGGTGGTTCAAATCCGCCTCCGGGCACCACTCTTCGAGATTTTCAAAAACTCTTTGAGCTTATCTGCGCTGGAAATATGCGCGCGCACCCGCAAACCGCTTCTTGCTTTCAGGGTTCCCCGCCGCGTTGAGCCGTGTCACGGAGCTGACCGCATAAGCTCGCGGCAAGGCACTCTCCCGCCAAAAACGAAAGCGGCGGGTGGTTGGTCCATCCGCCGCTCTCCGCTTGTTCTTTACGGTGGCTTACTTGGCCGCGTGGGCCGGGTCCTTGACGGCTTCGATGGTCTCGAATTCGGTGTTGTAGAGTTCGCCGTTCACGCGCTCGACCTTGCGCATGTAGATGTTCTGCACGATGTCGCGCGTCTCGGGGTCGATGGAGATCGGCCCGCGGGGGCTGTCGAGCTTCATGCCTTTGGCGGCTTCGACGAAGGCGTCGCCCGTCGCGTCGCCGCCGGTCTTGTCGAGCGTCTTGTAGATGAGGTCCAGCGCGTCATAGGCGGCAACGGCGACCATGTTCGGCCGCATGCCGTCGTTCTCCTTCTTGAAGGCCTCGACGAAGGCCTTGTTCTCCGGCGAATCGTGGCTGGCCGAATAGGGCCCGCCGGTGATGACGCCGATGGCCGGGTCGCCCATGTTGTTGACGAGGTCGTCGTCGGTGACGTCCGCCGCGGCGATCACCTTGATGCCCGACTTGTCGAGGCCGCGTTCGACGAACTGCTTCATGAAGGCGGCGCCCGCGCCGGTCGGCACGAAGACGAAGAGGGCTTCCGGCTTCTCGTCCGCCGCGCGCTGCAGGAAGGGCGCGAAGTCCGGATTAGCGAGCGGCACCTTCAGCTGCGCGGTAACCGTGCCGCCGTTCGCTTCCAGCGCCTTCTTGAACCAGACCTCGGCATCGGCGCCGGGGCCGTAGTCGGAGACGATCGAGACGAATTTCTTCGTGCCGTTCTTCGCCGCCCATTCACCGATGATGTTCGCCATCTGCGGGATGGTCCAGGACGTGCGCAGCATGTAGGGCGAGGCGTTCATGATCGCCGACGTCGCCGCCACCATCACCACCTGCGGCACCTTGGCGCGCTTGGAGAGCTGGGCGACGGAGAGCGCCGTCGGCGTGTTGCCGAAGCCGGCCAGCACGGAAACGTGATCCTTCGTCACCAGTTCCTGCGCGAGGCGCAGCGCATTGTCGGGCGTCGAGGCGTCGTCCTTGACGATGAACTCGACCTGCTTGCCGCCCGCCGTCTCGCCGTGGGTGGCGACGAACGTCTTCAGCGCGGCACTGATCTGCCGCCCGTTGGACTGGAAGCCGCCGGTCAGCGGAATGACGACGCCCACCTTGACCGCATCCGCCGCAAGGCCGGCACCGGTTGCCGCGGTGAGCGCGATGGCGGCGATGCCGCCCATTGCAAAAGCCTTCAAACGCATTCTTCTCCTCCTGTGGTTTGAAATATCCGTCATGGCCGGTCCCTCAGTCCTCTCCTCCGATACCGAGGAAGCGGCCGAGCACGGCCGTATCCGCCGCCAGCGCCTCGCTGGCGCCCGTATAGGCGACCGTGCCCCTGTCGAGGATCACGGCCCTGTCGGTGATGGCGAGGATCTGGCGGGCGTGCTGCTCGACGACGATGGCCGCCATGCCCTCATCGCGGACGATCCGGCGGATGGCCGTCAGCAGCTCTTCCACGATGATCGGCGCCAGCCCCTCGGTCGGCTCGTCCAGCAGCAGCACCTTCGGATTGAGCACGAGGGCGCGGGCGATTGCGAGCATCTGCTGCTCGCCGCCGGAAAGCTGATTGCCGAAATTGCGCCGCCGCTCTTCAAGGCGCGGAAAGAGGCCGTAGACGGCCTCCAGCGTCCAGCGCCCCGGCCTTGCGACGGCGGTGATGTTCTCCTCCACCGTCAGCGAGCGGAAGATGCCGCGCTCCTGCGGCACCCAGCCGATGCCTGCCTCCACGCGGCGCTCCGGCGAAAGGCGCGTGATATCCTGCCCGCCGAGAAGGATGCGCCCGCCCTGCTGGCGCGTCAGGCCGATGACGGTGTTGAGCGTCGTGGTCTTGCCGACGCCGTTGCGGCCGAGCAGCGCGATCGCCTCGCCCTCGCGGAGGCCGAGGCTCACCTGTTGCAGCACCGTGGCCCGGCCGTAGCCCGCCGAGACCTGTTCCAGCACGAGAAGTTCAGCCATGCTGCCCGCCTCCGAGATAAACGTCCTTGACGCGGGGATCGTGCGCGATCTCCTCCACCGTTCCTTCGGCGAAGAGTCCGCCGGACACGAGGACCGAGATGCGGTTCGCAAAGGTGAAGACGAGGTCCATGTCGTGCTCGATCAGCAGGATCGCGACGTCGGAAGGGAGCGCGGCAAGGCGCGACAGCACCTCCTGCCTGTCCGCCTCCGGCACGCCGGCCGCCGGCTCGTCGAGCAGCAGCACGCGCGGCTTCAGCGCGATGGCGAGCGCGATTTCGAGGAGGCGCTGCTTGCCGTAGGGCAGGTCCGAGCAGGTTTCCTCCGCCACGCTTTCCAGCCCGAAGCCGCGCAGGAGGTCCGCGATTTCCGCGTCGATCCCCCTCACCCGGCCGATCGGCCGGAAGGGGTTCCAGCCCTCGCCGCGCCGCTCGGCGATGACGAGCGCAAGGCTCTCGATGACCGTGAGCCCGCCGAAGAGCTGGTTGATCTGGAAGGTGCGTACGAGGCCGCGCTGGACGCGCGCTTCCCGCTTCATGCCGGTGATCGCCTTGCCGTCCAGCAGGATCTCGCCGGAGGTCGGCGAAAGGACGCCCGTCAGGAGGTTGATGAAGGTCGTCTTGCCAGCGCCGTTCGGGCCAATCAGGGCATGGCGGGCGCCGCGCTCCAGGCGGAAGCTCACGTCGGTCGTCGCCTGCAGGGCGCCGAACATGCGGTTGAGGCGGCGCGTTTCGAGAAGGGCGGTCATGGCTTTTCCTCCGCGACGCGGCGGCTTGCGGCCTTACCGGCGAAAAGGCGGGCAAGACGGGTGGAGACGGCCCGGACCAGCGCGCGCGGCCGCTCGCGTCCGATCAGCACGAAGGCGACGAGCAGGAGGCCGATCCAGAACTGCCAGTATTGCGGCGTGAGGTTCGACAGGACGTCCTGGATGAGCTTGTAGACCAGCGCGCCGACCACGCCGCCATAGAGGTAGCCTGTGCCGCCGATGGTGAGGATCATCAGCCCGTCCGCCGATTTCTGGAACGACAACGCATCCAGCGAGACGAACATCTGCGTCTGCGTGAAAAGCGCGCCGGCGATGCCGGCATAGGCGCCGCCCAGCGTGTAGATGGCGATCAGCCGCGGGTTGACCGGGATGCCGACCGCCGAGGCGCGCAGCGGATTGTCGCGGATCGCCCTGAGCGAATAGCCGAAGGGCGAGGCCAGAACGATGCGCGCGACGACGATGAGCACGAAGAGGACGCCGAGGCTGTAGGCATAGGCCGTGCGGCCGAAGATATCGAACTCGAAGAGCCCGAAGAGCGGCGCGGTCTCCACGCCCTGCAGGCCATCGGCCCCGCCGGTCAACCAGTCCGCCTGGTTGGCGATCTCCATGAAGACGGCCGCGACGCCGAGCGTCACCATCAGGCGCGTCAGGTCCGCCCCGCGCAGCAGCAGGAAGCCGGTGAGGAAGGCGACGGCCGCCCCGGCAAGGCCGCCGACGAGAAGGCCGCTCACCGGCTCGCCGGTGACGTGGATCGAGAACAGGCCCGCCGCATAGGCCCCGACCCCGTACATGGCCGACTGGCCGAGCGAGACGATGCCGGCATAGCCGAGGATGAGATCGAGCGAGAGGGCGAGGATCGCGAAATTGACGATCTCGGCGAGGATGAGGTGCTGTTCCGGCAAGAAGAACCAGGCGGCGACGGCGAGAATCCAGAGGAGGATTTCAAGCACGCCCCAGCGGTTGGCGCGCCGGAGGGCGCCGGCCACGCGGGCGGGAGCGGAAGACATGCCGGAGACCATCAGTTCGCCCTCGCGAAAAGGCCTTGCGGCTTCAGGACGAGCACGGCGACCAGCACGATATAGATGACGAAGCCGCCGATGGAGGGCACGTAATACTTGCCGAGCACGTCGGCGAGGCCGAGCAGGATGGAGGCGGCAAGCGCGCCATACATGCTGGCCGTGCCGCCGACGGAAACGACGATGAGGAAATAGACCATGAACTTCAGCGGAAAGGTGGGATCGAGGCCGAGGATCTCCGCGCCGAGCGCGCCGCCGAGGCCGGCAAGACCCGAGCCGATGGCGAAGGTGACGGCGAAGACCGTGTTGACGCGGATGCCGACGCCGCGCGCGACCCGGCGGTTGTCCACCGAAGCGCGAAGCTGGCTGCCGAAGCGGGTGCGGCTGTTGATGAGCTGGAGGACGATGGCGAGGATGCCGCAGACGACGATGAGGAAGGCGCGGTAGATGCCGATGCCGACCCCGGCGATCTCGACACGCCCCTTCAGGAAATCGGGAAGCGCGAGGATCTGCTGTTGCGAGCCCATCAGGTAGTCGACGCCGGCGACCGCCATGAAGACGAGGCCGATGGAAAAGAGGACCTGATCGAGCGGGCTCCGGTCGTACATCGGCTTGTAGAGCAGCCGTTCCAGCAGCGCGCCGACGAGCGCGGTGGCGATGAAGGCGATCGGCAGCGTTGCGAGGAACGGCACGCCGAACCTGTTCGTCAGGATGACGGTGACATAGCCGCCGGCCATGGCGAAGGCGCCATGCGCAAGGTTGATGAAGTTCATCAGGCCGAGCGTCACCGCCAGCCCGCAGGACAGCACGAACAGCAGCATGCCATAGGCCACTCCATCGAATAAAAGGGTCAGCATGCGTCCTCCCGGGGCGGGCGTTTGCGGGACCGGCCGGTTTCCTCCCGGTCCCTTTGTGGAAGCACCTTGTTCCCAACAGGCCCCCATTTCCATTTAGAAGTGGCCCACTCGTAATAAGAAATGGCTATAATTGATTTCTGCCAAGAACGATGGGGAGGCCGAAATATCCCAGCAAAAACAATAAGCCGCCGGCAATACCGGCGGCTTCAGAGGTAAAGAGGATGTTGGCAGGCCCTGCCGTCAGAAGGCAATCGCATATGAAGACCCTCTCTGCCTGCCGGCATCTCCCCCACAAGGGGGGAGAAAGGCTGGCAGCACGCTTTTCCCTCCAGATTTTCCGCTGAGGGTGCCGCACGGTAAGTCCCTCCCCCTTGTGGGGAGGGGTTGGGGAGGGGTCTTCAATCCATATGCGATTGCCTTCCGCTCAGCGGGGGAAGACGAGGCCGTCGAACAGTTTTCGCGCCGTGCGGATATTGCCCGCGCCACGGATCGTTCCGCCTTCGGCGATATCGAGGAAGACCTCCATCTCGCCGGTCGGGTGCTCGATGCGGAAGCGGCCGTCCTCAGGCTGCACCGCGACGGCTGCGGCCGGGCCCGCAGCAAGCCGGCTCGCCGTCGCGACGGTGATCGCGGCAAAGACGCCGATGGAGGCATGGACCCGGTGCGGAATGAAGCTGCGGGTGGAGAGCACCCCGCCGGCCCGCGGCGGCGAGACGAGCGTCATCTTCGGCACCGAGGCTTCCTTCACGTCGCCGAGGTTCATCATCGGCCCGGCCTTGAGGCGGATCGCCTCGATCCGCGCCTTCAGCGCCGCATCCGCCTCCAGCTCCTCGCGTGTCTCCGCCCCCGAAAGGCCGAAATCGGCGGCGCTGAGGATGACGCAGGGCATGCCGTTGTCGATCAGCGTCGCCTCCGCGCCGTCGATGACGTCGACCGAATTGCCGGTCGGCAGCAGCGCGCCGCACATCGAGCCGGCAATGCCGGAAAAGAGCAGCGGAACGGCGGCATGGGTGCCGGGAACGCCGGCAATGCCGGTCGAGCCGCGATAGCTGACGCGCCCGCCGGGCGTTGCGATTTTCGCCGTCGCCACCTCTCCGGAATTGACCATGTGGATGCGCACCTGCGTCTCCTCGCCGGCCACCGGCACGAGGCCCCGCTCGATGGCGGCGGGCCCGACCGCGGCGAGGATGTTGCCGCAGCCCTGCGCGCCGCTCACCAGCGCCTGGTCGACGAAGACCTGGAGGAAGAGATAATCGACATCCGCATCCGCGCGGCTCGACGGCGAGAGCACCGCCACCTTCGAGGTCAGCGGGTCGGCCCCGCCGATACCGTCGATCTGCCGGAGATCGGGCGAGCCCATGATGCGCAGGAGAAGATCGTCGCGCGCGACTGGGGCGGCCGGAAGGTCTCCGGCGAGGAAATAGGCGCCCTTGGACGTGCCGCCGCGCATCCACAGGCACCGGATGCCTTCCTCAGACATATTTCAGCCCCTTGGCGGCCAGCGTCTCGCGCATCTTGTAGATATCGAGGCCGAGCTCTCCGGCGGCAAGGCGCCTGCGCTTGGCCTCTTCGTTGGCAAGGCGCTCTTCGGCGGCGGCAAGCACCGCTTCGGCCTCCGCGCGCCGCACCACGACGACGCCGTCGTCATCCGCCACGATGACGTCGCCGGCCTCGACAGAGGCACCCGCGCAGACGATGGGCACGTTCACCGAACCGAGCGTTTCCTTGACGGTTCCCTGCGCGGAAACGGCCTTCGACCAGACGGGAAAGCCCATCTCCGTCAGGTCGCGGATATCGCGCACGCCGGCATCGATGACGAGGCCGCGGCAGCCGCGCGCCATGGCGGAGGTGGCGAGCAGGTCGCCGAAATAGCCGTTGTCGCAGGGGCTCGTCGGCGCGAGGACGAGGATATCGCCGTCTTTCAGCTGCTCGATGGCAACGTGGATCATCCAGTTGTCGCCGGGCGGCGCGGAGATCGTCACCGCCGAGCCCGCCACCTGCGCGCCGGGATAGATCGGCCGCATATGGCTTTGCAGCATGCCCCTGCGGCCCTGCGCCTCGTGCACCGTCGCGACACCCGCGCGGGCGAGGCGGTCGATGGTGTCGGCATCGGCGCGCTCGATGTTCTGGACGACGACAGGCATGTCAGTGCTCCCCGGATTTGACGGGCGGCGTTCCGTGGGTGTGGAACGTCTCGATGGTCTTCAGGCCCCAGGCCTGACCCTTCAGGCGCTCCTTCTGCGTCCAGACGACCGGCTCCCAGTCGGGCGCGAGGATGAGGCGCGCGCCGGAATTGGCAAGCTCCACCCGGTTGCCGGCCGGCTCCCAGACATAGAGGAAGAAGGTGCCCTGGACGGCGTGCTTGTGCGGCCCCGTCTCGATATGCACGCCGTTCTGGAGGAATATATCGGCCGCGCGCAGAATATCCTCGCGCTGGTCGGTGGCGTAGGTGACGTGATGCAGGCGGCCGTGGCCGCCGCCGTGCTCCTCGGTGCAGGCAAGGTCGTAGGTCTTGTTGTTGACGGTGAACCAGCAGCCGCCGAGCCGGCCGTTGTCGAGGAGGATCATCTCCGTGACGCGCGAGCCGAGGCAGGTTTCCATGAAGCGGCGGAATGCGGCGACGTCGTCGCAGAGCAGGTTCAGGTGATCGATGCGCCGGGGCGCCGCCCCCGTAAAGGCGCTCGCCGTGTTCTTCAGCGCCGGCACGTCGTCGCCGGAGGGTGCGTGGCGGACCGTGTCGTAGTAGATCTCGAAGACATGGCCGAACGGGTCCTCGAAGCGGAAGGCGCGGCCGTGGCCGGGATCGCCCTCCACCCAGCCGAGGACCTTGTAGCCGCTTGCCTCGATGGCCTTCACGCGCCGCTCCAACGCCTGCGGCGAGGCGGCGCGATAGGCGATGTGGCCGACGCCCGTCCTGTCGGCACGGGTGAGCTTCAGCGAATGGTGCTCGTAGTCGTCCCAGGCGCGCAGATAGGCCGAGGTCCCGTCCATGCCGGACAGCTTGAGCCCGTAGACGCGGGTGAAGAAATCGAGGCTTTCCTCGAAACGGTCGGTCAGCATCTCGACATGGGCGAGGTGGGCGATATCGAAGCACGGTTCCATCATGTCCTCCCGGATGGGGGCCTCCTCAAAGCTCGTCGACGGTGCGCGGGAAGACGGCCTGGAAACCTTCCGCATATTTCGCCTTGCGCCCGCCGGACTGGCCGCCGGAATTGCGCATGAAGTGGTTCGCGCGATTCTCGGCGACGTTCCTGTAATAGGCCCATAGATGTTCCTGGCCTTCCATGCACTGGATCGCCGTCCATTTCTTTTCCCATACCGGCGTGATGTCGAGGAAGACGTCCGGCTTCCAGCCCATCTGCTCCGTCTGGTGCGGCTCGAAGAGATAGAGTTGCGGCGCGCCGAGCACCTTCTGGCCGGGATTGTGCCCCCAGGCCTGCGCGATCATGCGGGTCTCCAGCGCCACTTCGGTCGCGTACATGTGGTCGGTATTGTAGGGGTCGTATTTCGAGTGGCTGAGCATGAAGGCCGGCTGGACCTTGCGGATCACCTCGACCAGCCGGAACTTGTCCTTGTCCGTCAGGCGCAGCGGATAGTCGCCGAGGTCTAAGGAGACGAGATCGGCGACGCCGAGCGCTGCCGCCGCCTTCTCCGCTTCCGCGCGCCGCGCCGCCTTGACGCGCTCCAGCGTCATGTCCTTCTCCTTCCAGAGCTTGGCGGATTCGCCCCGCTCGCCGAAGGAAAGGCAGACGACCGTGACGTCGTAGCCCTTTTCCGCATGGAGCGCGATCGCCCCGCCGCAGCGCCAGACGAAATCCGCCGCATGCGCGCTAATGACCAGCGCCGTTTTCCTGTCCGCCATGATCGTCTCCCTGGCCGCAATTCCTGCCTCCCGTTCTGGCGGCAATCGCCCCGCCGGACAATTCGGAAGAGCCGCATGGCCGATAAGAAAAGGCTATAACGGCTGGCAAGCCGCACGACCGGACCCTTAGGATGCACGGTGAAACGGCAGGATACGGAGGAGCGGCATGGACGGGGCAAATCAACGGAAAATCGCACTGATCGGCTTCGGCGAAGCCGGGCAGGCCTTTGCCTCCGGCTGGGTGCGCGGCGAGGGCGAGATCGTCTCCGCCTTCGATATCAAGTTAACCGATCCGTCCGGGGCCGCCGCGATCCGCGCCGCCTGCGCGGAGTTCGGCGTCGATGCCCGCAATACGCCTGCGGAGGCGCTTGCCGGCGCAGACCGCGTGTTCAGCCTCGTGACGGCGGACCGCGCGGCGGAAGCGGCAGGCGAGGCTGCGGCGGCCATCGGCAAGGGCGCGCTCTTCTTCGATTGCAACTCCTGCTCGCCCGTCACCAAGATGGCGAATGCCGAAAGGATCGCGGCGGCCGGCGGATGCTATGTCGACGTCGCCGTGATGGCTCCGGTCCAGCCCCAACGCCACCTGACGCCGCTTCTCGTCTCGGGGCCGCATGCCGAAACCGCGCTTGCCGTGATGGCGGCGCTCGGCATGCGAGCCAGGCCGGCCGGAAGCCGCGTCGGCGAAGCCTCGGCGATCAAGATGCTGCGCTCGGTGATCGTCAAGGGGCTGGAGGCGCTGACGGCCGAGGCCATGCTGGCCGCGCGGCGCGCCGGTGTCGAGGAAGCGGTGCTCGCCTCGCTGCAGGCCTCCGATCCCGGCATCGACTGGACGCGGCGCACGTCCTACAATCTGGAGCGCATGATGGTGCACGGCGCACGCCGCGCCGCCGAGATGCGGGAAGTGGCCAAGACCCTCAGCGACTACGGCCTTCCCGACCGGCTTGCGGCCGCCACGGCCGAATGGCAGGATGACATTGCAGGCCTCGCCCTCACGGCCGGCGAAGACGACCTTTCCTCCCGCCTCGACCGAATCCTCGACAAGAGAGGCGCGTGAACCACCCCGCGGGAGCCTCCATGCGCTTCAACCTCCGGCACCTCCGGGTCTTCCTCGCCGTCGTCGAAACGCAATCGGTCACGCGCGCCGCCGAGCGGTGCCATGTCTCCCAGCCCGCCGTCACGCAGGCGCTTTCCAAGATCGAGGCGACGGTGGGCGAAGCGCTCTTCACCCGCCGCCCGCACGGGCTCTTCGTCAATCCGCTCGGCGAGGTGCTGGTGACCCGCGTTCGCCGCGCCTTCTCCTATCTCGACCCGGCGATGGACGAGGTCGCCCCGCGCCTCAAGGTGACGGCGACCCTTTCGCAGTTGGAAGCGATGATCGCCGTGCGCGAGCGGGAGAACTATACGCTCGCCGCGCACCGCATGGGCCTTTCCCAGCCGACGGTGCACCGCTCGGTCTCCCAGCTCGAGCGGGAGGCCGGCCGGCCGCTCTTCGAAAAGACCGCCTACGGCATCATGGCGACCCGCGCGGCGCAGACGCTGGCGCAGGCCGCGCGCCTCGCCTTCGCCGAGCTGGCGCAGGCCGAGGCCGACCTTGCCGAGGCGCGTTCCACCCAGGCCGGCCGCCTCGTCATCGGCTCGATGCCGCTCTCGCGCTCTTATATCCTGCCGACGGCGATCGCCCGCTTCCGCACGAAACGCCCGCACCTGCCGATCCAGGTCTCGGAAGGGCCCTATCCGGAACTGCTTGCCGGCCTGCGGCGCGGCGAGATCGATTTCCTCATCGGGGCGCTGCGCGAGCCCGCCCCCATCGCGGACGTGGAGGAATCCATGCTGTTCCACGATACCGTCGTCATCGTTGCGGGACAGAACCATCCTCTCGCCGGGCGGCGCGGCATCACGCGCGAGGAGCTCGCATCCTTTCCCTGGGTGGTTTCCCTCAAGGGCACGCCGATCCGCCAGCATTTCGACGGCCTGTTCGAGGGTTGCGCGGCCGGGCCTTCCAGCATCGTCGAATCCGCCTCGCTCATCCTCATGCGCGAGCTCGTCAGCCAGAGCGACCATCTCGGCTTCATCTCGGGCCGGCAGGCGCGGGCGGAAATCGACCGGGCGCTGGTCGTGGCGCTCGATTTCGACCTTTCCCACACCCGTCGCCCGATCGGGCTGACGAAGCGGTCGGGCTGGCTTCCGACCGCCGCGCAGAAGGATTTCATCACCATCCTGCAGGCGCTCGCCTCTTCTTCCGAATGAGCCGGTCACACTTCACGGTTTCGTGATCGCCGTTCCGGTGCGCACTCGCGATAAGCTCGGCATCCTATTCCAGACAGGGGCACGACGTGCTGCGCAATCTCGATTTCAGTTCCTGGCACAGCATCCTCGTGACGGTGATCGGGCTTGCACTCTTCACGCTGATCAGCATCGGCATCCGCCTCGTCATGATGTTCACGATCCAGCAGCGCCGGGAGCGGGCGAACCGGCAGATCAACGAGCGGCTGCGCACCCTCATCGCCGCCTACAAGACGCTGGGCGGCTCCTTCACCGGGAACCTCACCGTCGATCCGACGCATCTGCGTGACCTGCGCCAGCGGCCGGCATCGGGCGAGCCGGACAGCGCGGAAGCGCTCGAGGGCATCGTCGCCGGCTCCGAGCGCAGGCGCCGCATCCGCGATGACGTGGAGGCGACGCTTTCCGACATCATCCTGCTCGGGACGGAGGAGCAGGTGCGGCTGGCGGAGAAGGCGGCGAGAGACCTCGTCGCGGGCCGCCCGGTGCACACGCATGACCTCGTCGTCTCGCTTCGGGCCTTCATCCGCGAGGCGCTGGACCTTGCGCCCATTCCGGCCGACCTCACGATCCCCACGCAAGGCCCTGCCCGTCCTTCGGGCAGCAGCCGCGGCAAGGGCGAACGCGGCAAGGAAGGCGCACGCGGCGGCGGGGGCGGTGGAGGCGGCGGCATGGGGATGGGCGGCGGCATGGGCGGCGGTGGTGGTATGGGCTCCGCCCTCGACGACGACCACCAGCAGACCGGCAGGAACTAGAGACGCGCGGCCTCTGTCCATCACCGAATTCGATGCATCTGTCAGCGAAACTCGCGTGAACCCTTCCGCAAAACCGGGTAGAGCTTTGGCGCTTCGCCGCGTCGGCGAGGCGGATTGCGGTTTGGTGGAGTGATTTTCCATGAGCATCGTCGAGAGCCTCAGCCCCCGCTCGCTCCGGGCGCCGGAGAGCGGGATCGTCGAAGTCGTGAACTATGCGCGCGGGCGCGAGGGGCTGATCCCGCTATGGGTCGGCGAAGGCGACCTGCCGACGCCGGAGTTCATCGCCCGCGCGGCCTCCGACGCCCTCCTGAAGGGCGAGACCTTTTACACCTGGCAGCGCGGCATCCCGGAGCTCCGCGCGTCGCTGTCGCGCTACTATGCGCGCCGGTTCGGCGCCGCCCTGCCGGCGGAGCATTTCTACGTGGTCGGCTCGGGCATGCAGGCGATCAAGCTTGCCGTCGAGGCGCTCGTCTCGCCGGGCGACGACATGGTCTACCTCACGCCGGCCTGGCCGAATTTCGCGGCGGCCGCCGAGCTTTCCGGCGCCAACCCCATCGCGGTGCAACTCGATTTTGCCGGCGGGCGCTGGCAGATTGACCTCGACCGCGTGGAGGCAGCGATCACGCCGAAGACGCGGGCACTCTTCATCAACACGCCGTCGAACCCGACGGGCTGGACGGCAACGCGCGAGGACCTTGCAAGCCTCCTCGCCATCGCCCGCCGGCATGACCTGTGGATCATGGCCGACGAGATCTACGCGCTCTACCACTATGCGGGCGGGCGGGCGCCCTCCTTCCTCGACGTGATGGAAGAGGGCGACCGGGTGATCTTCGTCAACTCCTTCTCGAAGAACTGGTCGATGACCGGCTGGCGCGTCGGCTGGATCGTCGCGCCGCCGGAAATGGGCCAGGTGCTGGAGAACCTCATCCAGTATTCCACCTCCGGCGTGCCGCAGTTCCTGCAGCGCGGCGCGGTCGCGGCGCTCGACGAGGGCGATGCCTTCGTGCAGGCCAACATCGACAAGGCGGCGAAGAACCGCGACGTCTTCTGCGACGCGCTGATCGCCACCAACCGGGTGGAGACGCTGAAGCCCGACGGGGCGCTCTACGCCTTCCTGAAGATCGACGGCGTGACGGATTCGCGCAAGGCCGCGCTCGACATCGTCGACAGCACGGGCGTCGGCCTTGCGCCCGGCACGGCCTTCGGCCCCGGCGGCGAGCTCTTCATGCGCGCCTGCTTCCTGCGCGACCCGAAAGAGGTGGCGGAGGCCGCCGAGCGGCTTTCCCGCTACATCGCGGCCCGCTGACGCTGCTTAAAGCTGCGCGATGAGGAAATCCGCCCGCGCGGCCACCGGTACCTTCGGCAGGAGGACCGGCTCGTAGCCCAGCATCGGGTAGACCCTCACAAGGCGCTCGTATTCGCCAAGCGCGGCAGCGAAATCGTGCCGGCGCCCGGCATCGGCCGCGTAGATTTCCGGCCAGGGCGGCGTGAGGAAGACGCGGCTGTTGTAGCGGTGCCCTGCGGCCAGTTCCGCAAGGTCCACCGCGCCGCCCGCCGCCTCCAGCGCTGCGACGGCATCGATCAGCCCGCGATCGAAGAAGACGTAGCCCGGATGGCCGCGCATCGCCTCGCGGTCGGCAAGCGCCATCGCGACGGCGCGGCGGGCGAAGGCGGCAAGATCGAGCCACGGCAAGGCCGTGCCGCCCTTCGCCAGCTCCTCCTCGACGATGCGGCGACCGGGCTCCTCGACCGTCGTATGGCCGCGCCGACGCAGTTCTTCGAGGAGCGTCGACTTTCCGCCGCCCGAGCAGCCGGAAAGCAGGATGAAACGATCGGACATTGGAGCTATCCTTCGCGGAGGAAGAGGACAATCGAGGGCGGATTGCGGTTGCGTCTTTTCGGCGGGCAAGGTGATATGCCCGCAATTCGGACGATTCGGAGAGTGAAATGGCGGTTCTTGTCACGGGCGGCGCGGGCTATATCGGCAGCCACATGGTCTGGGCGCTGGTCGATGCCGGCGAGGACGTCGTGGTGCTCGACCGGCTTTCCACGGGCTTCCGCTGGGCGGTCGCGCCGGAAGCGCGCTTCTACGAGGGCGACATCGCCGATGCCGTGCTGCTTTCGACGATCTTCTCGGAAAACCGCATCGATGCGATTATCCATTTCGCCGGGTCGATCGTCGTGCCGGAATCGGTCGCCGATCCGCTTTCCTATTACGAGAACAACACGGCGAAGTCACGCGCGCTGATCGCCGCGGCCGTTGTGGCGAAGGTGCCGCATTTCGTCTTCTCCTCCACCGCCGCCGTCTACGGCACGCCGGACGGCGCCGAGCCCGTGGGGGAGAGCGCGGCGCTCCGGCCGGAATCGCCCTACGGCTCCTCCAAGCTGATGACGGAGATCATGCTGCGCGATACGGCCGCCGCGCATGACTTCACCTATACGGCGCTGCGCTACTTCAACGTCGCGGGCGCCGACCCGCGGGGCCGCACCGGCCAGTCCACCCGCGGCGCGACGCATCTCATCAAGGTGGCGAGCGAGGCCGCGCTCGGCAAGCGCGACGGCATGGACGTCTACGGCACGGACTATCCGACACCGGACGGCACCTGCATCCGCGACTATATCCATGTCTCGGACCTTGCCGATGCGCACCTGAAGGCGCTGCAGCGCATGCGGGCGGGCGGCGGCTCCATCGTCGCCAATTGCGGCTATGGCCGCGGCTTTTCCGTCCTGGAGGTGCTGAAGGAGGTCAAGGCCGTCTCGGGCGCCGATTTTCCGGTGCGCTTCGCCGCCCGGCGGCCGGGCGATGCGGTGCTCATCGTCGCCAATCCCGCCGTCGCGATGAGGGAACTGGACTGGACGCCGAAGCACGACGACCTCGCCTTCATCGTGCGCACCGCGCTCGACTGGGAAGATCATCTCGGCAAGCGCAACCAGCGTTAGGATTCGCCGAGCTTGGCCTTCTCGTAGGCGATGGCATGGCCGATGAGACCGGCCCAGATATCCTCGTAGAATTTGCCGTCGAGGCCCTGCGCTTCGGCATTGCGGCGGGCGTTGTCACGCACCTGCCTGACGCGCTCCGGCACGTCGGCGGGAATGCCGAGGCCCGCCTTGATCTCGGCGGCGCGGCGAATGAAGCTCCAGCGCTCGGAAAAAAGCGCCATCAGCGCCTCGTCCACCCGGTCGATATTCTCCCGGATTTCCGCCATCGTCGTGCATTCGGCCGCAGTCTTCGCCATTCCGGTCTCCTCTACGGGGAACCGGATAGCAGAGGAACGGTGCGTGGGAAAGGCGTCGCCATGTCGCGGGACAAGGCCACATGCAGGCCCGGGGGTTAGGCTGAAGGAGGGTGCGGTCCTGTCTTCTGCCTGCGGGCCTGCATGCTGGCCGAGGCGGAACCTAGGCATGCAAGCTGGCGCGAGGCTGGATGCAGTGACGTAACGTGAAGCGGCCGCGGGGAGCGCGTTTCGGCGGTGCGGAAAGACGGGCACGGGGCCGAAACGAGCGAAGCTCCCGGTGTCGCCACCGGGAGCTTCGGAGGGATGCCGAACCGGCGCCGGCGATCAGCGGGCGTGGGGGTCGACGCCCTGGTAATAGTCGCCCGAAGCCGGGCCGACATTCTCGGCAGTCGCGTTGGGGATGACGATGCGATTGTCGATGCTGTTGGTGAGGAACGTATCGATGTTCTGCTTCTGGGCCTGCTCGGACGAAATGCCCTGATAATAGTCACCGCTGGAAGCGAACGCTGCGGAACCGCCGAAAGCGGAAGCTGCGAGGAAGGCAGCGATGGCGGTGTTGATGGTCTTGCTCATTGTCTCAGTCCTTGAATTCACATGCGCGGTGGCGGTTCGCCACCGATTACTGCTGCTTGGAAACGCCCTGGTAGTAGTCGCCGGCGGCCGGGCCGACATCGGCGCTCGACGGAGCAGCCTTGGCGCCATCGAAGGTGGCGTTATGGATGCTCTGCGTGGTCGTGCGGTCGATCCGCTGGTTCTGGGCCGAGTCCGGCGAAACGCCCTGGTAATAGTCGCCACCGGCGAAGGCGGCGGAGGCGCCGAGGAGGGAAGCGGCTGCGAGGGCGGCGGTGAAAGTTGCCTTGAAGGTCTTGGTCATGGTGGTGGTCCTTTCCTATATGTGGTGTTGGAAGCGGCGGTGCGGTCTTGCTCGATTGCCGGGGCGGGCCGTTTCGGGGGCGCTCACAGCTCTCTTTGCTTCAACAGTTCCGACATCGTCATTCCCTTGGTTGACTGGCGGAAGCGGGTTCGCCGCTTTCGTGAATTAAAGATGGTCCCTCAATTTGTGGGCCGCAAGGGTCTGCTTTTGGAAACAACTGTCAACGTTTCTTGAACAGTGGAAATCCCTGTTCCGGGCATCATCTTGCTTCGGAGGAATCCGGCAGAACCGTCTGAATGGACGGTTAGATGCGACGGGGACGCACCAAATCAAAATATTGTTTTCACGTTAGAATTTCTATTTTCGGCTTGGGAGGCTCTCGCGCGCACGCCCTTTCCGCACGGAAAATGAACCGCGTTTACAATTGTGGCGGTAAAATCCGGAACGACGATTTCAAGAGTTTCACGAATGTGTGACACGCGAAAATTTCGCCGTGAAACGGTCTGCTGCGCGTCTGGAAATATGTCAAAACCGTGTCAGGCGCGGCCGCCGAACGGCCCCGGCTTGTCCTCCATCGCGGACGATGATTCCCTTCCGTGCCCCTCAGCCGGCACGCAGGTAGTGCTCGGCCAGCTCGGTCCAGAAGGCGGCGCCGATGGGCAGGAGGTCGTCGTTGAAATTGTAGCCGGGATGGTGGAGCGAGCGGTCGTTCTCGCCGCTTCGCCCGCCGAGGAAGAAATAGGTGCCCGGCCGCTCCTTCAGCATGTAGGCGAAATCCTCGCTGCCCATGAAGGGCCTTTCGAGGTCGACCACCTTGTCGGCGCCGGCAAAGCGGACGGCGAGGTCGCGCACGAGGTCGGTCTCGGCCTTGTGGTTGATGGTGGCGTCGTAGAAGCGCTGGTAGTCCACCGTCGCGCTCATGCCGTAGCTTTCGGCCTGCCGCTCGGCGATGAGGCGGATGCGACGCTCCAGTTCGTCGCGGACGGCCGGATCGAAGGAGCGGATGCCGACGACGATCTCCGCCCGGCTCGGGATGATGTTGCTCGCCGAGCCCGCATGGAACGAGCCGACCGTCACCACCGTGGGATCGAGCGGATGGATGTTGCGCGAGACGATCGTCTGGAGCGCCATGACGATGGAGGCGCCGCAGACGACGGGGTCCAGCGTCTCCTGCGGCTCGGCGCCGTGGCCGCCGACGCCGTTGACGGTGATGCGCGCCTCGTCAACCGCCGCCATGATCGGGCCTTCCCTCAGCGCGAACTGGCCGAAGGGCAGGTTCGGCTCGTTGTGCAGCGCGAAGACGGCGTCGCAGGGGAATTTCTCGAACAGCCCCTCCTTCACCATAATCTTCGCCCCGCCGAAGTTCTCCTCGGCCGGCTGGAAGATGAGATGCACCGTGCCGTCGAAATTGCGCCGTTCGGCGATCGCCTTCGCCGCGCCGAGCAGCATGGCGGTGTGCCCGTCATGGCCGCAGGCATGCATCTTGCCGGGCGTCTTGCTGGCATAGGCAAGGCCGGTCTCCTCAAAAATCGGCAGCGCGTCGAAATCGGCACGGATGCCGATCGACCGGCGGCCGGTGCCGTTGGAAAGGGTCGCGACGACGCCGGTCTTCGCAAGGCCGCGCGTGACCGTGTAGCCGTAGCTTTCCAGGTGACGGGCGACGACCTCGGACGTGCGCACCTCCTCCAGGCCGAGTTCGGGATGCTCGTGCAGGTCGCGGCGGATCGCCACCATTTCCGGCATGGAATTGAGAAGGGTGGAATGGATAGTCATGTCAGGCTCCCCGCGTCGGGATCTTGCTTTCGAAATAGCGGAAGCCCACCACCAGCACGGCGGTGAGGCAGAGATAGATGAGCGCCAGCAGCAGCAGCGGCTCATAGGTGATGTAGGTCTCCTGCCGCACCTTGGAGACGACGGCATAGACGTCGATCACCGTGATCGTCGCGACGAGCGGCGTCGATTTCAGTTGCAGCACGGTCTCGCCGTTCAGCGTCGGCAGCGCCCGATGCACGGCGCGCGGCAGCCAGATGCGGCGGAACAGGGTGAAGCGGCTCATGCCGTAGGCGCGCGCCGCCTCCAGTTCGCCCGCCGGCACGCCGGCAAAGGCCCCGCGCATCACCTCGCCCTCATAGGCGGCGAAGGAAATGGTGAGCGCGGCGACACCATAGGGCCAGGCCTCGCGCAGATAGGGCCAGAGGAAGGAATTGCGGATTCCCGGGAACTGGGGAAACAGCGAGCCGAGGCCGTAATAGAGCAGCCAGAGCTGCAGGAGCAGCGGCGTGCCGCGCACGACGGTGCAGAAGCCGCGCGCGAGCGCCTTCAGCGGCCACGGCCCCGTCACCTGCACGAGGCCGATGGGCACGGCCAGAAGGAAGCCGATGATCGAGGTGCTGGCGAGCATAAGCAGCGTCACGCCGACACCCGAGACGAGACGGCCGGAATATTTCGGCACCCAGTCCCAGCGCATGAACCAGACGATGGAGAAGACGAGGAGCGCGGCGATCCCCATCAGCACGATGCGGTGCGGCTTGAAGAAGCTCTCCTTGCGGGGAAGCTCGGTCAGCGCGATGGCGGAAACGGTTTCGTCGCTCATCATGCCGGCTCCGCCATGCCGCGCCGGTAACGGCGCTCGATGAGGGCGATCAGCACGTTGGAGACGAGCGTCAGCATCAGGTAGAGCACACCCGCCGCGCAGAAGAAGAGGAGATAGGCCTTGGTGGCGCCGGCGGCCTGCCGCGTCACCAGCGTCAGTTCGCTGAAGCCGACGACGGCAAGCAGCGCGGTGTCCTTGGTGGCAATGAGCCAGAGGTTGGAAAGGCCCGGAATGGCGTGCGGCAGCATGGCCGGCAGCGTGATGCGGCGCAGGATCTGGCCGGGCGACATGCCGTAGGCGCGCGCCGCCTCGATCTGCCCGGCCGGCACCGCCTTGATCGCCCCGCGCAGCACCTCGGTCGAATAGGCGCCCTGCACGACGCCGATGACGAAGATGCCCGCCGCAAGGCCGCTGACGTCGACCGGTCCCCAGCCGAGCGCGGCGGAGATCTGGTTCAGCACGTCCGTGCCGGCATAGTAGAGGATGAGGATCAGCACCAGTTCGGGCACGGCGCGCACGAGCGTCGTGTAGACCTCCAGGAGGTCTTTCGTGACCGGCCCGCCATAGAGCTTGCCCATGGCCCCGCCCGTGCCGAGGAGAAGGCCGAGCCCGTAGCCGCCGACGGCGATCTGGATGGAGTTCCATAGGCCGGCGAGCAGGACCCCGCCCCAGCCCGGCGGCTCGAGGGCAAGCAGGCCCCAGTTGATCATCGATCCGGCATCGGCCATGGGATTCCCATTCCTTCAGAACAGTCACGCGTTGCCCGACTGGCTCGCCCCTCATCCGGCCTGCCGGCCACCTTCTCCCCGCAAGCGGGGCGAAGGGGATTTGCCGCACCGGCTTCCGCAGGCCGCGACCTTCTTAAAGGGCAGGTCCCCTCTCCCCGCCTGCGGGGAGAGGGTTAGGGTGAGGGGCAAAGCCTCAGGCGAAACCCTCAACCCCCATAGATGTCGAAGTCGAAGTACTTCTTCGAGAATTCGTCATAGGTGCCGTTGGCGCGGATGGCCTTGATGGCGGCGTTGATCTTGTCCTTCAGCGCGGTGTCGCCCTTGCGCAGGCCGACGCCGACGCCGAGGCCGAGGATTTCCGGGTCGTCCTTCACGTTGCCCTTCATTTCGCAGCAGGCAGCGCCCTGCTCGGAATCGAGGAAGGCCTTCAGCGCGATGGAATCGGCCTGCACGGCATCGATGCGGCCGGCGGCAAGGTCGTTGTTCGCCTCGTCCTGCGTCTGGTATTCCTTCACCGTCGCGCCGTTCTCGCCGAAATACTTGTTGGCGTAGACCTGGTGGATGGTCGCGACCTGCACGCCGATGGTCTTGCCCTTCAGCCCCTCGGGCGTGGCGTCGAAATCGACGCCCTTCGGGCCCATCACGGCGGTGGGCGTGTTGTAATACTTGTCGGAGAAATCGATGGTCTGCAGGCGCTCCGGCGTGATCGACATGGAGCCGATGATCATGTCGATCTTGTTGGAGGTGAGCGCCGGAATGATGCCGTCCCAGGCGACGGGCGTGATGACGCAGTCGAGCTTGGCTTCGGCGCAGACCGCCTTCATGAAGTCCACTTCCCAGCCTTCCCAGTTGCCCGAGGCGTCCGGCGAGGTGAAGGGCGGATAGGGCTCGGCGGCAAAGCCGACGCGGACCTGTTCGGCCGCCGCGCCCGAGATGGCGGCAAGGCCGATGGCGGCGGCAAGGGCGATTGTCTTCAAGGCATTCTTCATGATCTTCCCTCTGTCGGTTATGGTTGTCAGTGGATGGAGCTGATGAACTTCTTCAGGCGTTCCGATCTCGGCGATCCGAAGATCTCCTCGGGCGGGCCCTGTTCCTCGATGACGCCCCCCGCAAGGAAGACGACGTGGCTGGCGACGTTGCGCGCGAACTTCATCTCGTGCGTGACGAGGATCATCGTGCGCTTCTCCCTGGCAAGATCGCCGATGACCGAAAGCACCTCCCCCACCAGTTCCGGGTCGAGCGCCGAGGTCGGCTCGTCGAAGAGCATGACATGGGGCTGGATGGCGAGCGCCCGGGCGATGGCCGCGCGCTGCTGCTGGCCGCCGGACAGGAAGGCGGGAAAGGCGTCGCGCTTCTCGTAGAGGCCGACACGGCGCAAGAGCGTTTCCGCCCGCTCCACCGCCTCGTCCTTCTTCACGCCCAGCACATGGACGGGCGCCTCGATGACGTTTTCGAGAATGGTCATGTGCTGCCAGAGATTGAAGCTCTGGAACACCATGCCGAGGCGGGAGCGCATGCGCTGGACCTGCCTGCGGTCGGAGGGCATCTGCCCGCCGTGGCCGTCCGTCTTCATGGCGATGGTCTCGCCGTGGATCGTCACCGAACCGGCGCTCGGCAGCTCCAGCATGTTGATGCAGCGCAGGAAGGTCGACTTGCCGGAACCCGATCCGCCGATGATGGCGATGACATCGCCCTCATGCGCCGTCAGCGATACGCCCTTGAGGACTTCGAGCGGCCCGAAGCGCTTGTGCAGGTCCTTGACCGCGATGGCCTCGGCGCGATCCGTCATCGCGCGCGGACCTGCGGCGCACGGAAAATCGATGCATGAAGCATGCCAAATTCCCCTGTTTTTTCAACGTTCCCGCGGGCATCTTCGGCCCGTCGTTTCTGCTTGTTGATGCCATCGTGGCACTTGTTAAGAAATTGTTCAAGCGTATAATAGCACCCGCGCCGACTTTTCCGCGGCACGCCCGAAGATACAATCCCCGCAAGGAGCATCGAATGACCGCCTACGGTTCGCAGGAAATGTCGGCCCCCCTGTTGCGCGTTCTCATGCGCCGCCCCGGCGCCAGCCTCAAGGCGGCCGATCCGGCGAAATGGCACTACGGCCCGACCTTCGACGGCGCCCGCGCGGTCCACCAGTACAAGGCTTTCGCCGACCTCGTCGAGAAATCCGGCACGGAGATCGTCTGGCTGGAGGACGAGGGCGACGGGCTGGCCGACGCCATGTTCACGCACGATCCCTCCTTGATGAGCGATCGCGGCGCGATCATCCTGCGCATGGGCAAGCCGCTGCGCGCGGGCGAACCGGCGCTGCACGAGAAGGCCTATGCCGAGCGGCAGATTCCTATCCTCGGCCGCATCGAGGCGCCGGGCACGGTGGAGGGCGGCGACTGCATCTGGCTCGACGCGAAGACGCTCGTCGTCGGGCGCGGCGTGCGCACCAACCAGTCCGGTATCGACCAGCTCTCGGCGATCCTCGCCCCGCACGGCGTTTCGGTGCTCGCCTACGACCTGCCGCTCTGGCAGGGCGAGGAGGCGTGCCTGCACCTGATGAGCGTGATGAGCCCGCTTGCCGACGATCTCGCCCTCGTCTTCGCCCCGCTGCTGCCGGCCGCCTTCTACCAGCTACTGAAAGCCCGCGGCATCCGCCTCATCGAGGCGCCGGCCGACGAATTCCACGCCAGCAACGGCCTTTCGCTCAACGTGCTGCCGACCCGCCCGCACGAGGTCATCATGGTGGAAGGCTTCCCGGCCACCAAGGCGGCGATGGAGGCGGCCGGCTGCAAGGTCGAGACCTTCGAGGCCGATGCGCTGTGCATCGCCTGCGAGGGCGGGCCGACCTGCCTGACGCGGCCCGTGCTGCGCCGCGCCGCCTGACGAGGAGGAACGATGGCCCGCCGCACCTTCCACCGCGCCCCCGAGGCCGAGCGCCGCCACGACCTGATCGAGGCGACGCTGGACTGCATCGCCGAATACGGCCTGCAAGGCGCGACGGTGCGGCAGATCGCCATCAAGGCAGGCGTGACGGCGGGCCTCATCCGGCACTATTTCCAGTCCAAGGAGCATATCCTCCAGGAGGCCTACCGCGTCGTCATCGCCCGGCTGACGGAGAAGGCCGAGCGCGTGACGGGCGATCCCGAGCAGCGGCTCGTCGACTTCATCGTCATCAACCTGACGGAGCCGGTCGCCAACAGCCGCAGCCTCTCGCTCTGGGCCTCGTTCATCAGCCGGGTCAGCGTCGATCCGGAGCTCGCCGCCATCCACCGAGAGGGGTATCTCAGCTTCCGCAACGCGCTGGAGGGGCTGCTTGCCGATTTCCTTTCGACGCGCGGCGCCGATGCCTCGCCGGAACGCTGCCGGCGGCTCGCCATCGCCATCAACGGCCTGCTCGACGGGCTGTGGCTCGAAGGCTGCCTTGCCGGCGAGCTCTTCGAGGAAAGCGAGCTCGTCGGGATCGCGCTGGCCTCCATCGAAACGCTTCTCGGCCTTTCCCTGAGGCAAGCCGGCACGGCCCGGTAAACGACACTTAGACACGCGGAGAACGGCCATGCGCTACGCTTCCATCACAGACCGGCTCGCCAATCTCGGCTCGGAGAAATGGGCGGTCCATGCCGCCGCCCGCCGCATGGCGGCCAAGGGCCGGCCGATCATCGAGCTCACCATCGGCGAGCCGGACGTGCCGCCGGACGCAACGCTGCTCGCCGAGGCCGTGCGGTCCATGCATGCCGGCCGCTACCGCTATTCCAACGGCCGGGGCGAGCCTTCCGTCGTCGACGCGCTGGTGCGCAAATACACCGGGCGCCGCGCCGGCGTGACGGCCGGGAACGTCCTGTGCTTTCCCGGCACGCAGACCGCCCTCTTCGCCGTCATGCTCGGCCTCGTGGAGGCGGGCGATGCCGTGCTCGTCGGCGATCCGCTCTACGCCACCTACGAGGGCGTCATCCGCGCTACGGGCGCCGAGCGCGTCGCCGTGCCGCTGCGGCCGGAAAACGGCTTCCATATGCAGGCCGCCGACCTCGAGGCCGCCATCACGCCCCGATGCCGCGTCCTGCTCCTCAACACGCCGCACAACCCGACCGGCGCGGTGCTGACGGCCGAGGAGATCGCCGCGCTCGGCGCCGTCTGCCGCAAGCACGACCTCTGGATCGTCTGCGACGAGGTCTACGAGCAGCTCGTCTTCGGCGGCGCCTTCGCCTCGCCCTTCGACGATCCGGCGCTCGCCGAGCGCACCGTCGTCGTCTCCTCCATCTCGAAATCCCATGCCGCGCCGGGCTTCCGCAGCGGCTGGGCGGTCGGGCCTACCGAATTCTGCACGCGCCTCCTCTCGGTCTCCGAGACCATGCTGTTCGGCGGCCAGCCCTTCATCGCCGACATGACGGCCCTTGCGCTCGACACGCAGGTCGGCACCGCTGCCGCCATGCGCGCGAGCTACGGCGCGCGCGCCGCGCGCTTTGCCGCCGCTCTCTCGCGCGCGCCCGGCCTTGCGCCGCTGCCGCCGGAGGCCGGCATGTTCATCCTCGTCGACGTCTCGGGCACCGGCATGAGCGGGGAGGATTTCGCCTGGGCGCTTCTCAATGAGGAAGGCGTCGCAGTGATGCCCGGCTCCTCCTTCGGCAGGGAGGCGGAAGGCTTCATCCGCCTCAGCCTCACCGTGCCCGACGCCCATATCGACGAGGCCTGCCGGCGCATCGCCGCGCTCGCCGCAAGGTCCACGCTTCCGAAGGAGCGCCGCGCATGACGACGAAGACCGTAGGCGAGGCTCTCGTCGACCTTCTGGAGGCCAACGGCGTCGAGGTGGTGTTCGGCATTCCGGGCGTCCACACGGTCGAGCTCTACCGGGGCCTTGCCGCCTCGAAGATCCGTCATGTGACGCCGCGCCACGAGCAGGGCGCCGGCTTCATGGCGGACGGCTATGCGCGCGTTTCCGGCAAGCCGGGCGTGGCGCTCGTCATCACCGGCCCGGGCCTCACCAACACCATCACGGCGATGGCGCAGGCGCGGCAGGATTCCGTGCCCATGCTCGTCATCTCCGGCGTCAACCGGCGCGATTCGCTCGGCCACGGCCATGGCCTCCTGCACGAACTGCCCGACCAGCAGGGCATGATGAAGACCCTCGCGCTCTATTCGCACACGCTGCTCAACCCGGCCGACCTGCCGCTCGTCGTCGAGCGCGCCTTCGCGGTGCTGCTCTCCGGTCGCCCGGGCCCCGTGCATATCGAAATCCCGACCGACGTGATGGCGAAACCCATCGAGACCGGCCGCTTCACGCCCGCCGTGGCGACCCGCCCGCGCGCCGACGCCGAAACGCTGCAGCGCGCCGCGATCCTCTGCACCCATGCCGCCCGGCCCGTCATCCTCGCCGGTGGCGGCGCGGTGACGGCGGAAGAGGAGATCCGGGCGCTCGCCGAGCGCATCGGCGCGCCGGTCGTCACCACCGTGAACGCCCGCGGCATGCTGGCCGGCCATCCGCTGCGCGTGCCGGCGAGCCCCACTTTGAAAGCCGTGCGGCGCCTGCTCGCCGACGCCGACCTCGTCGTCGCCTTCGGCACCGAGTTCGGCCCGACGGACTACGACATCAATGTCGACGGCGGCTTCCCGAAGCTGAAATCGCTGATCCGCGTGGATATCGACGCGGCGCAGCTCGCCCGCACGCCGCAGTCCGGTCTTTCGATCTTCTCCAGCGCCAAGACGGCGGCCGCCGGCATGCTCGGCTTCCTCGAAGGCCACAAGGCAACGGGGGACGGCGCCCGGCGCGCCGAAACCGCGCGCAAGAATGCATGGAACGAGCTGACGGCGAAGATGCAGGCGGAAGTCGGCGTGATCGATGCGATCTGGCGCACGCTGGCGAAGGCGATCATCGTCGGCGATTCGACCCAGGCCGTCTATGCCGGCAACTATTATTGCGACGCGCCGCGCGCGCGGAGCTGGTTCAACGCGGCGACCGGCTACGGCGCGCTCGGCTTCGCCCCGCCCGCCGCCGTCGGCGCGGCCATCGCCGAGCCGGACGCGCCCGTCATCTGCCTCGTCGGCGACGGCGGCCTGCAATTCTCGCTCTCGGAGATCGGCTCAGCGGCGGATGCGAATGCCCGCGTGATCTTCCTCGTCTGGAACAACGACGGCTATCAGGAGATCGAGAACTACATGGTCGAGGCCGGCATCACGCCGGAAGGCGTAAAGCCCTCCGCCCCCGATTTCCTCGCCATCGGCACCGCCTACGGCCTCCCCTCCGAACGCCTCGCCGACGTGCGGGACCTTCCCGCCGCACTGGAGCGAGCTGCCGGGCGCAGCGGCCCGAGCCTCGTCGAGATCCACCAGACGAAGACGGCGGGCGCGACGGCCTGACCAGCGCCCGGCGGGTGGATCCTCGGGTCAAGCCCGAGGATGACGCTGGAGAGGGAAGGTCACCGCCTCATTGAACGGTGCCGCATGCCGCACCGTTCGACGGATGGGCAACTTCTCCTACCCTCCGTCATCCTCGGGCTTGACCCGAGGATCCACCCCACACGGCACGCCCTTCCCCAACAAAAAGGCCCGGCAAAGCCGGGCCTTTTTCCTTCAAACCATATTCCCTCAAACGGCCGGGCGGCTTTTGAGGAGGTCGCGGATTTCCGTCAGCAGCAGTACGTCTTCCGGCGGCGGGGCGGGCTCGGCGGCGCCCTCGGCCTTTTCCTTCTCCAGCGAGGTGCGCATGCGGTTCACGCCCTTGATCATCAGGAAGATGATCCAGGCGAGGATGAGGAAGTTGATGAGGACGGTGATGAAATTGCCGTAGGCGAAGACGGCGCCCTGCTCGCGGGCGGCCGCCAGCGTCGTCGCCGTCACGTTGCCCGACAGCGCGATGAAGTAATTGGAAAAGTCGAAACCGCCCCCGGTCAAGGCGCCGACGACCGGCATGACGAGGTCGTTGACGACCGATTCGACGATCTTGTTGAAGGCCGCACCGATGATGACACCCACGGCGAGGTCCATGACATTGCCGCGGGCGATGAACGCCTTGAACTCATTGAGCATGAGGGTCTCCTGTTGCTGCGAGGCCGAAGCAAACTAGTGCAGTTTTTCTCGCGAGGAAACTGCGCTCCGTCAAGATTTGAGGATTTGTACACGGCGCATCTCCAACCCCGACCTTCGGCGCAATTTCCTTCCCGCGCGCTTTGGCCTATTCTCCTTGCGAAAGCCGATGGACTGCGGGAGGAAGCATGCCGGGCTCGCTGATATTTGCCCTGGCGCTCGCCTATCTGCTGCTGCTCTTCGCGGTCGCAAGTTACGGCGACCGCAAGGCCAAGCATTCCGGACGCACATCGAAGGGCCGGCCGGTCGTCTACGCCCTCAGCCTTGCCATCTACTGCACCTCCTGGACCTATTTCGGCGGCGTCGGCCTTGCCACGACCAACGGGCTGGAATTCATCGGCATCTATATCGGCCCGATCCTGATGTTCACGCTCGGCATGCCGCTCATCCGCCGCATGGTGACGCTGGCGAAATCCGAGCGCCTCACCTCCAGCGCCGATTTCGTCGCCGCCCGCTACGGCAAGAACCCGGGCGTCGCCGCCATCGTGGCGCTCATCTCGCTGGTCGGCACCATTCCCTATATCGCCCTGCAGCTCAAAGCCGTGTCGAACTCGGTGGCGGCCATGGTCGACACGACCGGCTTCGGCATCGACGCCTCCGGCGGCCTCGTCGACCTGCCGCTCGTCGTGACGCTCTTCCTCGCGTGCTTTGCCACCGTCTTCGGCACGCGCCACACGGACGCGACGGAGCACCAGGACGGCCTCATCCTCGCCATCTCGATGGAATCGCTGGTCAAGCTCGTCGCCATCGCCTCGGTCGGCATCTATGTCGTCTACGTCATGTTCCAGGGGCCGGCGGACCTCTGGCAGCGCGCGGCGGAGAACGAGCGCGTCATGCAGGCGCTCACCTACGAGACGCCGATTGCGCGCTGGATCCTCCTCATCGTGCTGTCCGCCTTCGCCATCATCATGCTGCCGCGCCAGTTCCACGTCACGGTGGTGGAGAACCGCACGGCAGGCGAACTGCGCATGGCGGGCATCCTCTTCCCGCTCTACCTCGTCGCCATCAACCTCTTCGTGCTGCCCGTCGCCATCGGCGGCGTCATGACCTTCGGCGGGGCGGGCGATGCCGACCTCTACGTTCTGGCGCTGCCCTTCGCGCTCGACCAGCCGATACTGACGCTCGTCGCCTTCATCGGCGGCTTTTCCGCCGCCACCGCCATGGTCATCGTCGCCTCGGTGGCGCTTTCCATCATGGTGTCGAACGACATCGTCATCCCGGTTGTGCTGCGGCGCAACCTCATCGGCGGCGTCGAGCAGCAGGACGACCTCTCGCGCATGCTGCTGCGCATCCGCCGCCTTGCGATCTTCTTCGTGCTGCTGCTCGGCTATGCCTATTACCGCGCCGCCACCGGCAAGGCGGGCCTTGCCTCCATGGGCCTCCTCGCCTTTGCCGCGGTGGCGCAGGTCGCCCCCACGCTCATCGGCGGGCTCTTCTGGCGCAATGCGAACGCCCGCGGCGCCATGGCCGGCATGCTGTCCGGCCTCGTCGTCTGGGCCTATCTCCTCTTCCTGCCGAGCATCGGCGTCGCCGACAATGCCTATGTCGCGGAAACCGTACTCGGCTTCCTCTTCCCCGGCGTCACCATCTTCACCGGCGCGACGGCCGATCCGCTCGTCAACGCGACGCTGCTTTCCATGATGGTCAATATCGGCGCCTACGTGATCGGCTCGCTGACGCGCAACCCGACCTCGCTGGAGCGCCTGCAGGCCGGCACGTTCATCCGTCCCAAGCCCCGCCTCGAGCGCGCCTTTCGCGGCCGCCGCACCAAGGTGACCGTCAAGGACCTCAAGACCACCATCGCCAAGTATCTCGGCGAGGAGCGCATGCAGCGCTCGTTCCACACCTACGAGCGGCAGGTCGGCCGGTGGCTGGAGGACAACGTGCCGGCGGACGCGGCCATCGTGCATTTCTCCGAACAGCTCCTCGGCAGCGCCATCGGCTCCTCCTCCGCCCGCCTCGTGCTCTCGCTCGTCCTCCAGCGCATAGACGACACGCCGACGGACACGGACTGGCTGCTCGACCAGGCGAGCGAGGCCCTGCAATATAACCAGGACATGCTGCAGACCGCGCTCGGCCAGATGGACCAGGGCATCGCCGTCTTCGACAGCGAAGGCACCCTCACCGTCTGGAACCGCCGCTTCCGCCAGTTGCTCGACCTGCCGGAGTATGTCGGCCAGGTCGGCTTTCCGCTTTCCGACATCGTCGATATCCTCATCCAGCGCGGCGACATAAGGGAAGAAGAGCGGCAGGCGGCGCTTGCCCGCACCATGACCTTCGACGAGCCCTTCGCGCTGGTGCTTTCCGGCGGCGAGCGCATCGTGGAGGTGCGCACCAACGCCATGCCGGAAAAGGGGTTCGTGTCCACCTATACGGACATCACCGACCGGGTCGCCGCCGACCGGGCGCTGAAACAGGTCAACGAGACGCTGGAGCAGCGCGTCGCCGAGCGCACCGTCGAGCTCACGCGCGTCAACACCGAGCTTGCCGAGGCGCGCGCCGCCGCCGAAGAGGCGAACATCAGCAAGACGCGCTTCTTCGCCGCCGCCGGCCACGACATCCTCCAGCCGCTCAATGCCGCGCGGCTCTACTCTTCCTCCCTCGTCGAGCGCCTTGGCGAGACGGAGAACCGCGAGATGGTACGCAATATCGATTCCTCGCTGGAATCGGTGGAGGCGATCCTCGGCGCCGTTCTCGACATCTCCCGCCTCGACACGGGCGCGATGAAGGCGCGCGTGCAGACGGTGGCGCTGAAGGACCTGCTGAAGCGCATCGAGACGGATTTCGCGCCGGTCGCCCGGGCGAAGAACCTCAAGTTCACCGTGCTCTCCTCCTCGCTCGCCATCCGCACCGATCCGAACCTCCTGCGCCGCGTGGTGCAGAACCTCGTGTCGAATGCCATCAAATACACCAATTCGGGCAAGGTCCTCGTCGGCGTCAGGCGCGCGGGCGACCATGCCTTCATCCAGGTGCTCGATTCCGGCATCGGCATTCCCGCCTCGAAATTCCGCACCGTCTTCAAGGAATTCGCCCGGCTCGACGAGGGCGCGCGCACGGCGCCCGGCCTCGGGCTCGGCCTTTCCATCGTCGACCGCATCTCGCGCGTGCTCTCCCACCCGGTCGAACTGCAATCGACGCCCGGCCACGGCACCAGCTTCAAGGTGCGCGTGCCGGTCGACGTCGCCGCGAGCCGCCATGTCGCGGACAAGCCCACCGTGGTGCCGGTAAGCGACGAGCCGCTGCGCGGCCTGCGGGTGCTGTGCATCGACAACGAGCCGAAGATCCTCGACGGCATGCGGCTCCTGCTGTCCGGCTGGGGCTGCACGGTGACGCTCGCCGAATCGGCGGCGGCGGTCGAGGCGCTGGTCGCCGCCGGCCCGCCGGCCCTCGACGCGGTCATTGCAGACTATCACCTCGACGACGGCACCGGCCTTGCCGCGATCGCCACGCTGCGCGCCGCCGCCGGCCGCGAGGTGCCCGCCCTCCTCGTCACCGCCGACCGCACGCCCGACGTGCGCGCCGAAGCCGAGCGCGGCAACATCGCCGTCCAGACCAAACCCGTCCGCCCCGCCTCCATGCGGGCATGGCTGACACAGTTTTCGGCGCTGGCGCGGGAAGCGGCGGAGTAGGCGGTGGGGGGGTAGCGGCAATCGCAACCCTAAACGGGCAAACCTCAGGCCGCGGCCTGCGCGGCCCCGATCTTGCCGAGCTGGATGACCGCCTGGGTGCGGCTGTCGACGTTGAGCTTCAGAAGGATCGCCGAGACATGCGCCTTGATGGTGGCTTCGGAGACACCGAGCTCGTAGGCGATCTGCTTGTTGAGCAGGCCTTCTGCGAGCATGGCGAGCACGCGCGACTGCTGCGGGGTGAGCGTGCGCAGCCGGGCGATGAGGTCGGCGACCTCGCTGTCCTGCTCGGCGCCGCGCACATAGCCACCGGGCGTATAGACATTGCCCTCCAGCACCGAGCCGATCCCCTCGCGGATATCCTCGATGGAGGCCGACTTGGAGATGAAGCCCGAGGCGCCGAGATCGAGCGCGCGGCGGATGGTGGCCGGATCGTCGCTCGCCGAGACGATGACGACGGGAAGGCTCTGGAACTCGGCGCGCAGCGAGATGAGGCCGGAAAGGCCGCTGACGCCGGGCATGGCGAGGTCGAGCAGCAGGAGGTCGGCATTGGGGTTGGCGGCAGCGGCCTTGCGCGCGGCCTCGAAATCCCCCGCCTCGACGATATCCGGATTGCCCGCCATGCCGGTCAGCGCCTGTTTCAGCGCGCCGCGGAACAGCGGATGGTCATCCGCGATGATGATCGTGAGTGCCGATGCCATTCACTCCCTCCCCGGAGTACGAAGACCTTCGTGGACCTCGTAACGGCCGCGGCGCGGGTCTGGCCGGCGCTGGCTGGTCCGTCAGGTCTTCTGCGGGATCGCGTCCTTCCCGGGGGCGGTTTCCTCCTTGCCGTCCTCCAGGTTCTTCACGATGCCCATGAACCTCTGCATCATTCTTTCCATGATGCTCATGGTCCGGTCAATCTCTTCGTCCGTCGGCAAGGCGGGTTTTGCCGCCGTTCCGCTCGCAACGCCGCCCTTTTCCAAGGCTTCGACGCGTTTCGTGAGCAGATCCAGCTCCTTTTCGAAGGCCGCGCGCTCGTCGGCGGCCATGCGGCAGACGATCTGCCCTTCCTGTTCCCGGCAAAGTGAGATCTCGCCGGATACCGTGTCGAGCCGCACGAGGCCCGTATCGGTCTTTTCCATGCGGTAGCGGCCTTCGCCCTCGGCATGGGCCGAGCCTGCGAGCAGCGAGGCGACGAAGATCAGGGGCAGAGAGCGAATTCGCATGCAAAATCCTCCAGGAGCCGTTTTGCGAGCCTGTCGCCGGTGGACATTCGCCGTTCTTTGCGGCAAGCGCTACCGTTGAAGACGGCAGGCAAGGGAGAAACGGGCGAGATGGCCAAGACAATCTACAAGATCGTTCCGGCAAGTCTGTGGCAAAATGCGAAGGACGCCGGGATTTTCGAGGGCGCAGCCATCGATCTTGCCGACGGCTATATCCATTTCTCCACCGGACCCCAGGCTAAAGAGACCGCCGCCCGCCACTTCGCAGGTCAGAAGGATCTCCTCCTCGTCGCCGTCGACGGCGATGCGCTCGGCGACAGGCTCGTCTACGAGCCCTCGCGCGGCGGCGATCTCTTCCCGCATCTTTATGCCGCCCTGCCGCTTTCCGCCGTCCTTTGGGAAAAGCCGCTGCCGCTTGGAGACGACGGCGCCCACCAGTTTCCGGAGATGCCCAACTGATGTCGCTCCTCTCGACCCTCGGCCGCAAGGGCCTCTTCCTCTTCGATCCCGAGACCGCGCACGGCCTTTCCATCGCCGCGCTGAAGACCGGCCTGGTGCCGGCCTGCCCGGCCAAGGCCGATCCGCGCCTTGCCCAGACCGTCGCGGGCCTCGCCTTCTCCAATCCGCTCGGCATGGCCGCCGGCTACGACAAGAATGCCGAGGTGCCGGAAGCCCTCCTTCGCCTCGGCTTCGGCTTCACGGAAATCGGCACCGTCACGCCGCGCCCGCAGGCCGGCAATCCCAAGCCCCGCATCTTCCGCCTTGCCGCGGACGACGCCGTCATCAACCGCCTCGGCTTCAACAACGAGGGCCATGCCGCCGCGCTCGAACGGCTGAAGGCCTGCCGGCGCGATGCGCTGATCGGCGTCAACATCGGCGCCAACAAGGACAGCGAGGACCGCATCGCCGACTATGTGGCGGGCATCCGCACATTCTACGACGTGGCGCGCTATTTCACCGCCAATATCTCCTCGCCCAACACGCCGGGCCTGCGCGACCTTCAGGCGAAGGAGAGCCTTCATGCGCTGCTTTCCGCCGTGCTTTCCGCCCGCGCCGGGGAGGAGACGCGCAGCGGGCGCAAGGTGCCCGTCTTCCTCAAGATCGCGCCGGACATCACCGAAGAAGGCCTCGACGACATCGCCGAGGTCGTCCTTTCCCATCCGCTCGACGGGCTCATCGTCTCCAACACGACGCTGTCGCGCGCGGGGCTTTACGATGCGCGCCTTGCGGGCGAGGCGGGCGGGCTTTCCGGCAAGCCGCTCTTCGAGAAATCGACGGCGGTGCTCGCCAGGATGCGCAAGCGCGTCGGCGAGAGCCTGCCGATCATCGGCGTCGGCGGCGTCTCCTCCGCCGAGACGGCGGCCGAGAAGATCCGCGCCGGGGCCGACCTCGTGCAGCTCTATTCCTGCATGGTCTATGCCGGCCCGAGCCTTCCCGGCGAGATCGTCAGCGGGCTCTCGCGCATTTGTGATCGCGAGCAGATCGCCTCGATTTCCGCGCTTCGCGGCACCCGCACCGCCCATTGGGCGGACCGCCCGCTCTGATCGTCACGAGGGAACCACAGTCCGCTACCAGCGTTTTCCTTCAAGCGGGTGGAGTGCCGGCAGAAGCCGGTTCGCATCGACGGTAGCCTGCACCGATCCCGCCGAAACGGCCGAAAAGGCCAGGAAGGGACGATACGATGGACGATCACGACGAACGGATCCGCCAAAGGGCCCATGAAATATGGGAGGAAGAAGGCCGTCCGGAAGGTCGCGAATATTCGCACTGGCTGCGCGCCCGCGCGGAAATCCAGGATACGGCCGACGATGCGCCGGCTGAGGCCGGGCGTGCCAGCAAGGTCGACATTGCCCGCAACGCGCTTCCGCCGGGCACCGTGCCGGAAAATCCGACGGCCGAGAATCCCGACCGCATCGCGCGGTTGAAGCCCGCGCGCCCGAAAAAGCCGCGCGATGCGCGGGATATCGACGCCCAGCTTTGAACGGCCCGGGCCGGGGCCTAGCTCCGGCCCGCCACGGCGAATTGCCGCCCCGCCAGCGCCGGCAGGCGCAGGGCAAGGAAAATCCCCCGGAACGCCAGGAACAGGTTGAGCGCGAGCCAGAGCCCGTGATTGCCGAGGAGCGGCACGAAGAGGCCGATCGCCGCGAGATAGCCGACGAAGGCTGCCAGCATCATGTTGCGCATGGCCGCCGACCAGGTCGCGCCGATGAACACCCCGTCCATCTGGAAGGCGAGCGCCCCGGTGATCGCCGTCAGCGCCGCCCAGGGCAGGTATTTCACCGCCTCCGCCCGCACGCTCTCCGTCGTCGTCAGGAAGCCGATGATATTTTCGCCGAAGAGGAGGAAGAGCAGCGTCGTCACCACGCCGAGGCCGAAGGACCAGAGCATGGTGAGCTTGACCGCCCGGTCGAAGGCGGGGCGGAAATTCGCCCCGAAGGCGCGGCCGACCAGCTGCTCGGCGGCATTGGCGATACCGTCGAGATAATAGCCGGCGACGAGGAAGATGTTCATCAGCACGGCATTGGCCGCCAGCACCAGCGGCCCCATGGACGAGCCGATGCGCGTCATGATGGCGAAGGCGCCGATCAGCACGAAGGTGCGGATCATGATGTCCCGATTGAGCGAGAACAGCGCCCGCATCCGCTCGCGCGCGAAGATCTCGGCGCGGGAGGGGCGTTCCTTCCGGTCGAAGCGCGAGACGATGAGGAGGAGGCCGGTGAGCATGCCGACCGTCTCGCCGGTGAAGGCGGCCCAGGCGATGCCGGCGACGCCCCAGCCGAGCCCGAGGCCGAGGACGATCGACAGCACGATGTTGACGCCGTTGATGACCGCCTGCAGGAAAAGCCCCGTCATGCCCTGCCCGCGCCCCAGCACGAAGCCGAGCAGCGCATAGTTGGCGAGCGACAGCGGGGCCGAGAGGACGCGGATCGAGAAATAGATCGTCGTCACCTCCGCGACGCCGGGCGACGGCGCCATCAGGAAGAGGCCGGCGGCAAGCAGGAACGGCGAGAGCAGCGCGAGCGCGAGGCCCGAACAGAGCGCGATGGCGAGCGAGCGCCAGTAGACCGCCTGCTCCTCGCGCCGGTCGCCGCGGCCGAAGGCCTGCGCCACCAGCCCCGTCGTCGAGGCGCGCAGGAAGTTGAAGCTGCCGAGCAGGAGATCGAAGATCACCGCGCCGACGGCCATGCCGGCCAGCGCATCCGCCGAGCCGAGCCGGCCGGCGACCGCCGTGTCGGTCAGCCCGATCAGCGGCGTCGTCAGGAAGCCGAGCGTCATGGGAATGGCGATGGAAAGCACCAGCCGGTGCGTCACCTCGAAGGGGCCGGCGCCCTCGTTTTCCTCTATCGTCGCTGCGCTCATGCTTCCGCCCCCTCGCTGCTTTTGCAGCCCCTCATCCGCTCAGCTCGAGAGCACCATCGACCAGTACGGCCGGTTGCCCGTGGCCGGGTTGCGCACCACCGCGACACCGAGCCCGCGATAACTCGACCCGAGCATGTTTTCCAGATGCTTCGGCGAACGATGCCAGGCCTCGAAGGCGTCCGCGGCGCTATCCTGCCCGGCCGCGATGTTCTCGGCCGCCGGCAGCGCCACCTCCATGCCCTTCATGCGTTTCAGGAAATTCGCGCCGAAGCCGATATTGTGCTCCATCCTGCCGGCCGCGGCCATGCGGCTCGCCTGGTCCATCGCCGCCCGCTGCGCGGCCCTGTCGAGGGCGAGCGCCGGCAGGCCGTGCTCGGCCCGCAGCCGGTTGATGGCGCCGAGCGTGGCGGCCGTCTCGTCGCTGCCGGTGCCGGCGGAGGGCGCGAGCACGCTCGTGGTGGAGCAGCCGGCGGCAAGCGCGGCGAGGGAGGCCGCCGAGGCGGCAAGCAGGTTTCGGCGGGACAGCATGGTCAGCGGCGATAGCTCAGGAGGCGGATGACGATGAAGACGGGAATGACGATGACGGCGCCGAGCAGGAGGTAGTCGCCGAGGCGGCCCAGCGTCTTGAAGCCCGTGTTCCACAGGTCGAGCACGAAATTGCGCACGGCGAAGAGAATGTCCTGCGGGTAGAGCCCGAAGATCGACATCAGAAAGCCCACGGCCACCGACAGGATCAGGAGCTTGATGATCACGCGGATCGGCGTGTCGCCGAGGAACCCGTTCACGCCATTCGACATCGGCTGATTCTCCAAAAAGTCTCGTTTCTTCCAGATAAGCGGTCGCCGCCCCCGCGGCAAGCGAACGGAAGACCCTCTCTGCCTGCCGGCATCTCCCCCACAAAGGGGGAGAACGCTGGACGCCTGCTCCTCCCATCACTCTTTTGCGCCGAGGGTGCCGCGGATTAAGTCCCTCCCCCTTGTGGGGAGGGGTTGGGGAGGGGTCTTCCACAGAATTCGCTTGCGTTTTGCCGCGGCCCTGCCATGTAGCTCCGCCCAGTTTTCCCGTTTCAAAGCCGCCTATGACGAGCACGCACTTTTCCTCCGGCGATCTCATCGCCGACCGCCGCGCCGACTATGCCCGCATGTTCGCGCAATCGGGCGAGTTCGCCGAGGCGGCCGAGCTCATGGAGCAGGCGCTGGAACAGGTGCCCGGCTGGGCGGCCGGCTGGTTCCGGCTCGCCGAATATGCCGAGAAATCGGGCCGCAAGGAGGCGGCCGCCGCCGCGCTCGAAAAGGTCGTGGCGCTCGACCCCACCGACATCTTCGGCGCCAGCCTGAAGCTCGCCGTGCTCGGCGCGGCCGAAGCCCCCGCCGCCCCGCCGACGCCCTATGTCGAACGGCTCTTCGACGACTATGCCGAGCGCTTCGACACCGCCCTCGTCGAGAAGCTGGACTATACCGTACCGCAGACGCTCGCCCGCCTCGTGCTGAGCCATGCGGGCAAGGATGCGCATTTCGGCCTCGTCTCGGACATCGGCTGCGGCACGGGCCTCTTCGGCGTCGAGATCCGCGCCCATGCCGGCCGGCTCGAAGGCTTCGACCTTTCCGCCGGCATGCTGGCGAAAGCGGAGGAGAAGCAAGTCTACGACCACCTCGCACAGGCCGATCTTTCGCTTGCCGCGGAGGCAAGCGGCCTCTTCACGGAGGCAGGGGAAAAGCGTGCCGACCTCGTCAGCGCCGCCGACGTCCTCATGTATCTCGGCGACCTTGCCGAGGTCTTCCCGAGCGCCGCGCGCCTTGCAAGGCCGGGCGGGCTCTTCGCCTTTTCCGTCGAGGACGGCGGGGCGGGCGACGCACCGGTGCTCCGCCCCTCGCTGCGCTATGCCCATCCCGAGGCCTTCATCCGCCGGAAGATGGAAGAAAGCGGCTTCGATCCCGTGGCCATGGAAAAGAGCGTCATCCGGCAGGATGCCGGCCAGCCGGTGCATGGCCTGCTTTTTCTGGCGCGCCGGCAGGGATAGCGCTTGCGCCCGATACGGCGCGCCTTACAACGACACAGGACCTTCGGAGATCAGGCATGGACGGCGAAAAGCGGCGTTTCGGCTTCTGGAACTCAATCCCCACCCGTCATACGCCGCTGGAGGATGTGCAGGGCATCTTCGCCAGCAGCATGATCGCCGCGCTCGGCCTCGCGCTGATGGGCAGCGCCGGGCTGGTGGCGAGCGGCACGGCGGGCGTCGCCTTCGTGCTGCATTACCTCACGGGCGTCAGCTTCGGCCTCTACTACACCGTCGTGAACATCCCGTTCTATATCCTCGCGCTGAAGCGCCTCGGCTGGGCCTTCACGCTGAAGACCATTCTTGCCGTCTCGCTGACCTCGCTCATCACCGAGCTCCAGCCGCATTTCGTGCGCATCGAAAGCATCGACCCGATGTGGACGGCGGTGCTGGCCGGCATCCTGCTCGGCTTCGGCCTGCTCGGCCTTTATCGCCATCGGGCGAGTCTGGGCGGCGTCGGCGTGCTGGCCGTCTACCTGCAGGATCGTTTCGGCATGCGCGCCGGCCTCGTGCAGCTCGCCTTCGACCTCGTGGTGCTGGTGGCGGCCTTTTCCGTCGCTGCGCCCTTCATCGTGCTCTGCTCGGTCATCGGCGCGCTGGTGCTGAACCTCTTCCTCACCATAAACCATCGCGCCGACCGCTATATCGCCATGTGAATTTTCGTGAGGGCCGCTTCACATTCGGCCGGCCGTCACTAGCTTAGGCGGGTGAGCACCATCGATTCCGCCGCCGGCCCCGCCCTCCTGCCCGCCCCCTTCGCCGACTGGTTCGAGAGCAAGGGGTGGCGGCCGCGCGCCCACCAGATGGAGCTGCTGTCCCGCGCTAGCGCCGGCGAAAGCCTGCTCCTCATCGCTCCCACCGGCGCCGGCAAGACGCTCGCCGGCTTCCTGCCGGCCCTTACGGACCTCACGCGTCGCGGAAAGATCCCGCCCGGCTCGGCCTTCACCGGCGTCCACACGCTCTACATCTCGCCGCTGAAGGCGCTTGCCGTCGACATCGAGCGCAACCTGACGAAGCCCGTCTCGGAGATGGGCCTGCCGATCACCATCGAGACGCGCACCGGCGACACGCCGCAGGCCAAGCGCCAGCGCCAGCGCCTCAACCCGCCGGACATCCTCCTGACGACGCCCGAGCAGGTCGCCCTCCTCATCGCCAACGGCGAGGCCGAGCGCTTCTTCAAGGACCTGAAATACGTGATCTTCGACGAGCTGCATTCGCTCGTCACCTCCAAGCGCGGGCATTTGCTCTCGCTCGGCCTTGCGCGCCTGCGCCGCCTTGCGCCCAGCCTCAGGACCATCGGCCTTTCCGCCACCGTCGCCGAGCCGATGGACCTGCGCCGCTGGCTGGTCGCGCAGTCTCCCGACGGGGAGAGCCACGCCGGCCTCGTCACCGCGCCGGGCGGGGCGAAGCCCGTCATCACCATCCTCAGAAGCGAGGAGCGCGTGCCGTGGTCCGGCCATTCGGCCAAATACGCCATGCCCGAGGTCTACGAGGCGATCAAGGCGCACAGGACGGCGCTCCTCTTCGTCAACACGCGCAGCCAGGCGGAAATCCTCTTCCAGGCGCTCTGGGCCATCAACGAGGACACGCTGCCCATCGCGCTGCACCACGGCTCGCTCGACGTCGGCCAGCGCCGTAAGGTGGAGCAGGCCATGGCGGAGAACCGGCTGCGCGCCGTCGTCGCCACCTCGACGCTCGACCTCGGCATCGACTGGGGCGACGTCGACCTCGTCATCCATGTCGGCGCGCCGAAGGGCGCCTCGCGCCTTGCCCAGCGCATCGGCCGTGCCAACCACCGCATGGACGAGCCGAGCCGCGCCATCCTCGTGCCGGCCAACCGCTTCGAGGTGATGGAGTGCCAGGCCGCGCTCGACGCCAACTATCTCGGCGCGCAGGATACGCCGCCGGTGGGCCACGGCACGCTCGACGTCCTCGCCCAGCACGTTCTCGGCATGGCCTGCGCCGCGCCCTTCGACGAAAACGATCTCTTTGCCGAGGTCACCACAGCCTCGCCCTATACCGGGCTGCCGCGGGAGAAATTCGCCCGCATCGTCCGGTTCGTGGCGACCGGCGGCTATGCGCTGAAGACCTACGAGCGCTATGCCCGCATCCGCAAGACCGCGGACGGCCTCTGGCGCGTCTCCAATCCGGGGGTCGCCCAGCAATACCGCCTCAACCTCGGCACCATCGTCGAGATGCCGATGCTGAACGTCCGCATGGTCAAACGCGGCGCGAAGGGCGCGGTCGGGCGCGGTGGGGCCTCGCTCGGCAAGGTGGAGGAATATTTCCTCGAAATGCTCTCGCCCGGCGACACCTTCCTCTTTTCCGGCAAGGTGCTGCGCTTCGAGGGTATCCGCGAGAACGAATGCCTCGTTTCCCAGGCCTTCTCGCTCGATCCGAAGGTGCCGGCCTATGCCGGCGGCAAGTTCCCGCTCTCCACCTATCTCGCCGATCAGGTGCGCTCGATGCTGGACGATCCCGCCCGCTGGGGCGAGCTGCCCGAGCAGGTGCGCGACTGGCTCGCCCTCCAGCGCGACGTCTCCAGCCTGCCGAAGCGCGACGAACTCCTGATCGAGACCTTTCCGCGCGGCAGCCGGCATTACATGGTCGCCTACCCCTTCGAGGGGCGGCTTGCGCACCAGACGCTCGGCATGCTGCTCACCCGCCGGCTGGAGCGCGCCGGCCGCCGGCCGCTCGGCTTCGTCGCGACCGACTATTCGCTCGCCATCTGGGCGCTGGACGATCTCGGCTATTCCTTCGCCGTCGAGCGCCCGTCGCTGGAAAACCTCTTCGACGAGGACATGCTGGGCGACGACCTCGAGGCCTGGCTCGACGAGAGCTTCATGCTCAAGCGCACCTTCCGCAATTGCGCCGTGATTGCCGGCCTTATCGAGCAGCGCCATCCGGGCAAGGAAAAGAACGGGCGGCAGGTCACCGTTTCCGCCGACCTCATCTACGACGTGCTCAGGAGCCACGAGCCGGACCATATCCTCCTCGAAGCGACGCGCGCCGATGCGGCGGCGGGGCTTTTGGATATTCAGCGATTGGGCGATATGCTGGCGCGAATCAAAGGCCATATCACCCATCGGCGGCTCACCCGCATCTCGCCGCTCGCCGTGCCGATCATGCTGGAGATCGGCAGGGAGACGGTGGCGGGCGAGGCGCAGGATTTCCTGCTGGCGGAAGCGGCAGAAGACCTGATCGCCGAAGCGATGGGCGAGGCCGGCATCTAGAGGAACACGAAGGCGCATGCAGAGACTGGCGCTCGCATCGATGGAGATCGAGGATTTCGGCACCGTATCGGCGCGCACCGTCGTTGCCGGGGTCGAGGCCGTGTGCGATCCGCTCGGCGCGCTTTACCTGCCGGAAACGCGCCTCCTCGTCGTCTCGGACCTTCACCTCGAAAAAGGCGCCGCCTTCGCCCGCCGCGGCATGATGCTGCCGCCCTACGATACGCTCGCCACGCTGAAGGTGCTGGAGGCCGTCATCGCCCGCCACGACCCCGCCATCGTCGTCAGCCTCGGCGACAATTTCCACGACCGCGTCGGCTCCGCCCACCTGCCGGAGATATTCCGCACGAAGATTGCGGACCTCGCGCGCGGGCGCGACTGGATCTGGATCAACGGCAACCACGATCCGGACGGCACCGTGGACCTGCCCGGCCAGTCGGCCGACGAACTGCACTATGCCGGCCTTGCCTTCCGGCACGAGCCGTCGCTTGTCTCCCCCGCCGGCGAGATCGCCGGGCATCTCCACCCCGCCGCCACCGTCATCCGCCGCGAGAAGGCGGTGCGCCGCCCCTGCTTCGCCACCGACGGACGGCGCCTGCTGATGCCCGCCTTCGGCCTCATGAGCGGCGGCCTCGACCTTCGCCACAAGGCGATGACCGGGCTTTTCGAAAGGCAGAACCTCATCGCCCACATGATGGGGCGCGATCGCATCTATTCGGTGCGCTTTTCCAATCTCAGGGGCTGACGGGCCTCAAGACCGCTTGTATCCTGCAAGCAGTTCTGGAGACCCCGCATGAAAGACACCCACCGTTCCGGCTGCCCGATCAACCTGACGCTCGAAGTGCTCGGGGATCGCTGGAGCCTGATCGTGCTGCGCGACATGATGTTCGGCAACCGCCGCCATTTCCGCGAGCTTCTGACGAAATCGGAGGAGGGCATCGCCTCGAACATCCTCGCCGATCGCCTGCGCCGCCTCGTCGACCGGGGCCTCGTCACGAAGGCGGACGATCCGAGCCACAAGCAGAAGGCGCTCTACAGCCTCACCGAGATGGGCATCGCCCTGGTGCCGGTCTTCGCCGCGATGGGCGCCTGGGGCCGCCGCTTCCTGCCGGTGACGGAGGAGCTGTCGATCCGCGCCGAACTGCTCGAAGAGGGCGGTCCGGCCATGTGGGAAGCCTTCATGGAGGAGCTGCGCGCCATCCATATGGGACAGCCGCAGCCGGCCCGCTCGGTCTTCGGCGAGCTGCGCGCGGCCTATGAGGCCACCGTCGCGCGGCGGCGGGCCGAGGCCGCCGGCTGATCAGTCCTTGCGGAAGACGACGCTGGCGAGCCAGCCCGTCAGCACCGCCAGCATCACCGAGAAGGCGCCGTAGGCGAAGGACTGGTTATAGGCGGCGTTGGAGATCATCTGCTCGATGCCGGTCTTCATGACGCGCAGCGGCAGGGCCTTTTCCGCGATGAAGACGCCGTCGCGGAAGAGATGCGCGCGCACGACATGGGTGCCGTTCGGCACGTTGGCCGGCAGCTTCACCGTCGCCTTGAAGAGGCTGGCGCTGATGAACTGCACGCCGCCCGGGTCGCGCTGGTAGAAGCCGCCGCTTTCCTTGAGGCGCCGGAAGGCATCGCGGAATTCGGTAAGGTTGCTGCCGTCGCCGAGATAGCCGACGGGCGACAGCCGGATATGCTGGATGCCGACGCCGACGCCGTTGAGGACGGGCGGCGCGGCGATGGTCTCCACATCCCGCGTGCTCGACAGCGAATAGGATTCCGGAACCAGCTCGAAGGTCATCGAGCGCCGGTTGACCCAGATGCCGAAGATGCGCTCCTTCACGCGCACGGTGTTGTTGTCCTTCGGTCCTTCCAGCGCCACGACGATATCGTACTTGCTCTGGGCGAGCAGGGACGGATCGTAGCCTTCGATGGCGCCGAAGATCGTCAGGTCCGCGCCGCGGAAATCCGAGGAAATGGCGATCTCGTCCGTGGAGATGCCGATCTCGAGCTTTTCGGGAAACTCCGCCGGCTTGTCCTCCTGCGCCCATCCGAGCGCGGGCACGGCAAGGCCGACGACGAGGCAGAGGGCAGCGACCGCTCTCATCGGTAGACCCCCTCGCTGACGATGGAATAGATGTCCTCCGGCGTGACGACGAGGTCGACGGCAAGGCGGGCGCCGACGGCCAGCACGAGCAGCGCCAGCAGCGCGCGCAACTGCTCGCCGCGCAGCTTCTGGCCGACGCGCACGCCGTATTGCGCCCCGATGACGCCCGCCACCATCAGGATGAAGGCGAGCACGATGTCGACGGAATAGTTGGTCGTCGCCTGCACGACGGTCGTATAGGCCGTGACGAAGATGATCTGGAACAGCGAGGTGCCGACCACCACGTTGGTCGGGATGCGCAGGAGATAGATCATCGCCGGAACCATGATGAAGCCGCCGCCGACGCCCATGATGGAGGTGAGGATGCCGATGCCGAAGCCGAGGCCCACCACGGGGATGACCGAAAGATAGATCTTCGACTTCTTGAAGCGCATCTTCAGCGGCAGCCGGTGCACCCAGTTGTGCTGGCCGGGCCGGCGCAGCGAGACGGGCTGATTGGCGGCCGCGCGCCGCAGCGCCCTGATGCTTTCGAGCAGCATCAGCGTGCCCACGGTGCCGAGAAGCACCACGTAGAGCAGCGAGATGACGAGGTCGAGCTGGCCGAGGCTGCGCAGGAGCGAGAAGATCCAGATACCGACCGTCGCCCCCGCAAGGCCGCCGACCAGCAGCACGGTGCCGAGCTTGACGTCCAGCGTGCCGCGGCGGAAATGCGAAAGCGCGCCGGAGATCGACGAGGCGACGACCTGGTTGGCGCCGGTGGCCACCGCGACGACCGGGGGGATGTTGTAGAAGATGAGAAGCGGCGTGATGAGGAAGCCGCCGCCGACGCCGAACATGCCGGAAAGGAAACCGACGGCCGCACCCATGCCGAGAATGATGAAGATATTCACCGAAAGCTCTGCAATGGGCAGGTAGACAGTCACAACGATACCCCGATCGGCAAAATTTTCCGCCCTGGCGGGCTTATCCGGCAGTCGCTCTCACCCGTTTTTCCCCGCCGCCGCGGCTGCTTTCCTCGGCGGGTCGCAGATACACGAAAGCGCCCGGTCGCAAGAAGGGAGCCCCTCCTCCGGCCGGTCGCGCCTTGCATCATGCAAGGATCGGTCATGTCGGCCCGCCGATCCGGCGTACCGTCGCCGTCCTCATGGATGATAACGTCTGTCGAACGGATATCATCTTGAGACGACTTGTGGTTTTTCTATGGAGCGTCATGCCCGCCGCCGCCGGGCGAGTCAACCGGAGAAGCCGCTTTGTGGGGCTTCTCCGGCGTTCGAGCGGTCAGCCCGGCTGCTTGTTGCGCTTCAGAAGCTCGTTGACGAGCGCATCGTCGATCTCGCCGGTCTCCTTCTGGCCGACGGACTTCTGGAACGCCTTGATGGCGCCGACCGTCTTCTTGCCCATCTCGCCGTCCGGCGCGCCGGCATCGAAGCCGTTGTTGTTGAGGATGGCCTGGATGTTGCGGATCGCCTTCTTCATGTCGATGCTGGCGGTCTTGGCGGGCTTGCCGACCCATTCGTCGGGCATGTCCGCCGCATTCGCCTTGTCGTCGAGTGGCGCCGCCTTCCACAGCTCCGCCTTGGCCTTGGCGCCCGCAAGCTGCTCGGGCTTCATGGCGTTCGCCACCTCGTCGCGCTTTTCCGCCGCGTCCCGGTCGCCGTCGCGGGCGGCGATGGCGAACCACTTGTAGGATTCCTCGAGGTCCTGCTTCACGCCGTTGCCGCGTGCATAGAGGATGGCGAGATTGAACTGGCTGTCGCGCACGCCGAGCTCGGAGGCCTTCTGGAACCATTTCGCCGCGCCGGCAAAGTCCGGCGTCGCTTCGCCGGTGCCGGTCGCCAGCAGGACGGCGAGGTTGTGCATGGCGCTCGCATTGCCCTTTTCGGCGGCCGTCTCGTAAAGGCGGCGCGCGCGGTCGAGGTCGAGGTCGACGCCCTGGCCCTTCTCGTAGAGGTTGGCGAGGCGGTATTCGGCCGGCGCGAAGCCGCGGTCGGCCGAAAGCGCGTACCAGCGGGCGGCTTCCTTGAGGTCGGTGGCAACGCCGCGGCCTTCCGTATAGCGCGCGCCGATCTCGAAGAGCGCCAGCGGATCGCCTTCGCTCGCCGCCTTGGAGAGCGAGGCCGGGGTGATCGCGTCCGGAACGGTGATCGCCGCTACCTGCGCTTCGCTCGCCGACGCCTTCTCGACTGAGGCGTCCCTGGCCGTGTCCGGCGTTGCCAGCGGCTCGAAGCCGGCGGTCGCGTTGTCCGCGGTCAGGGCCGTCGATGTGACGATACCGGCATCCTTGGCGGAGGCCGTCAGCGCTTCTGCCTTTTCCTGCGTGCCGGAAAGCGCCGGCCCGCCCGCATCTTCGGCGACGAGCGGATCGGCAATCGCCTTTTCCCCGGCGACGGGGGCGGCGGCGACGTCTGCCGTGACGGCCTTGTCGGTGGCGGTCGCCGTTTCCGCAGGCTTCTCCTCGCTGCCGGCCACGGCGGTCTGCTCGACGAGCACGGGCGCATCCTCGCCGGTCAGCAGCGTGCTCACGAGCGGATAGGACATGATCGCCAGAAGCACGGCGCCGACGGCCAGCAGGATCGGGCGGCGGTGGCGCGCGAAGGCGGAGGGAGAGGCTTCGCCCTTGCCCGGCTTTGCCAGCTTTTCGGATTTCTTCGCCGGCGCGATGCGCGAGACGCTGTCGGCTTCCTCGGCGGCGAGCTTTGCGGCCCTGCGGGCGGCGGCGATGTAGTCCGCCTTGTCGGCGTCGTTGCCGGCACCGGCACGGTTGCCGGAAGCCTGCCCGGCGCGCACGCGCTCCAGGATGCGGCGGACGTCCGGCACGCCGGAGCCGGGCTCCAGAAGCTGGTTGGCCTCTTCCGGCGCCAGTTCGTCGACGGGGTCGATCGAGGGCGTGGGGTCGATCTGGCGGCGCCCGGCCTGCGGGGCCGTTTCCTTGCGGGCGGGGGCGAAGCGGCGCTTCAGGCCGGCGAGAAGGCCGCTCTTCGGCTGGGCCTCCTCCTCGTCGTAGCCGGCGAGCGCCATGGCCTCGACGGCCGCGTCGTCGACGGCATCGAAGCGCTCGGGCGCGGGGATGTGCTCCACCTCGATCTCGGCGAAGCGGCTTTTCTCCTCGGCGGGCACGGCCTCGATGGGGCGGCGGGGCGCAGCGCCGAAGCCGTCATCTTCGAAAGGGTAGTCGTTGATGCCGAGGCCGGTGGACGGTGCGGCGTCCCGGCCGACATCCATGGCCGGCATTTCGGCGCGCGGCATGGCGGGCTCGCGTCGGCCGAAGCTTTCGCGCGGGGCGTCGAGCTGTTCGAGCCGGCCGGCGATCTGCACCAGCGTGTCGTGCAGCGCATCGAAGGTGCGGGCCGTGCGTTCCTCGCTGGAACGGGTCATCTCCTCCAGCGCGCGCAGGTCCCCGGCAAGGCCGGCAATGGCTTCCATGTCCGTATGGGCCGCGGCGGTCGGACCGGCATGGCGGTAGGCCTCCATCACGGCTTCGGCCGCCTGGCGGGCGGCCTCGACGATGTATTCGTCATTGGTCGCCATGTAGTCCTCGACCGTCGCGAGGCGGTTCTCGAATTCCGAGGGAACGGCGGCAGAGGCGGAGGGCGTGTTGATCAGCGTGGAAAGATGGGCGATCTGCGCCTCGAGCCCGCGCAGCGCCTCATGGTCGCCGGCCGGGGCCGTGCGCGTCGCGTCCAGCCGGTCGGCGATCGCCGAAAGACGGCCCTCGATGTGCGAGAAGCGGTCTTCCTGGAAGGGGCTGCCGACGGGCGCGTCGAGATTGTCGATGCGGCGGGCGAGCGCGTCGAGCCGTTCGGCAAGCTCGCCGTTGACGCTGCCCTGGTCGAGCGCGTCGATCTTGCGGGAAATGTCGGAGAGGTAGTCGGCAAGCGCGTCGCCGCCCGCCATGGCGGGCGCGGCGTGATGGCTTTGCTCCAGCATCAGGGAGAGCTGCTCGATGCGCTCTTCGAGCCTCAGCGCGGCGCGCTCGTGCGACAGGTCCTCGATACGGTCCGCCAATGCCTCGATGCGTGCGGAAAGGCCCTGGTCCTGCGCAGGCGCCGGGCGGCGGGCGATGAGGTCGAGCTGGCCGGCAAGGTCGGCGATGCGCGCTTCGAGGCGCTGCATCGTCGAATGGTCGACCGAGGAGGACTGCTGCATGCGGCCGGCGGCGGCAATGGCGCGGCTGATCTCGTCGAGGCGGGCGTCCAGCCCCTCGAACTGCGAGGCGACGGCCGAGGCGAGGCGCCCGCCGTCCGGCTCGCCATGGCGGCCGAGCATGTCGACCGACTGCGCGACGGCCTCGATCTTGTTCTCCAGCGCGCGGATCGCGGGTGTCGCGCTCATCGTGCCGATCTGGTTCTTCAGCTCGTCGAGCCGGTAGGCGAGCGCCACCAGCTCGTCGTCGCGCGTCTGGTCGAAGGCGGAAAGCTTCTGCTCGACGCCGCTCCAGCGGTCCTCCATGCGGCGCACGGAATCCTCGCGGGCAAGGCCGTCCAGCACGGAGCGCAGCTCGTCGAACTCGACGCGCAGGCCTTCGGTCTGGCCGGACTGGCGGCCGAGCTGGCTGATGCCGGCGGAAAGCCGGTGCAGCTCCTCGCGCAGGTCGTCGTTGCTGCCGCGGCCCTCGGCCGTCTGGCGGATGCCGCGGATCTCGGCGCGCAGCGTCTGCATCTCGCGCTCCAGCCCGTCGGCGATATCCTTCTTGAGGTCCTGGCGCAGCGACACGAGCGCCCGTGCGATGTCCTCGACATTGCCTTCGGCGCGGACCGGCGCGCTGCCATAGGCGGCCTGCGCCTGCTGGGCGGCGGCGTGGTGGTCGAAGGAAGAAGGCCGGCGCTCGCGTTCCAGGCGCTGGGCGACGCGCTCGCGGCTGCCGTCGATGGCGCGCTGGCGCTGCATGATCTCGGAGACCGGGTCGTCGCGCAGCGGAACGGCGCGGGCGGGCTCGTGGCGGATCGGCTCGGCGCGCGGCGCAAAGCGCTCCTCGCTGCGTGCGCGCGTGTCCCGCCCGTTCGCCATCAGCCCCTCGATGCGGGCTTCCAGCCCCTCGATGGTGCGATTGAGCGCGTCGAGCGAAGAGCGTTCGCCGTGACGTTGCGGGTTTCGCGATCCGTTCATCTTCGCCTCGCTTTGGCGGCCATCGGCCTGCCGGGAGATACTTTTGCGGGCGCCGCCCGGCGGCTGCGCCCTTCGTCCATGGGTGGCGGGGAGAAAGTATCGTCCCTGTTCCGGCCGGTGCATCCGCCCCGGCGGCACTAAGGGCGCCGACATGATTCCCGATCCCACACTCTCAGGCGTCACAATTCACGAAACATGGTAAACAGCGCGTTAACCGCCTCGGAAATTTTTTAACGATTTGCTCATAGACTGGGACCCGGACGGACAAGCGGCCCGCCGTCACGCAGCGACCGGCGCCAGCGCCCGCTCAAGGATCGCACGCCTCCGTCCCCTCCCGACGAATTTTTTGCCGCATGCACATTTTGACGTTTACGCAAACGTCAAAGTTTTATAGTATCCATCCCCAAGGAGCGGACTTTGTCCGCGGCATAGGTGAGGAACGCGAGACATGCCGATCTACAAGGCCCCCGTGAATGACACGCTTTTCATCCTGAACGACGTTCTGGCGCTGGAGCGCTACAACAACCTGCCCGGCTTTGCCGACGCGACGGAGGACATGGTGGAGGCGATTGCCGGCGAGGCGGCCAAGCTCGCCGAGGAGGTGCTGTTCCCGGTCAACCTTTCCGGCGACCAGGAAGGCTGCGTGCGCCACGAGGACGCCACGGTGACGACGCCGAAGGGCTTCAAGGAGGCTTACGACCTCTACCGGCAGGGCGGCTGGATCGGCCTTGCCGTGCCGGAGGAATTCGGCGGCCAGGGCCTTCCCTACGTGCTCCACACCGCCGTCGGCGAATACATGTCGTCTGCCAACATGGCGCTCACCATGTATCCGGGCCTGACGCAGGGCGCGATCGCCGCGATCCTCGTGCATGGCTCGGACGAGCAGAAGGCCGCCTACCTGCCGAAGATGGTCGAGGGCACCTGGACGGGCACCATGAACCTGACGGAGCCCCATTGCGGCACCGACCTCGGGCTCCTGCGCACCAAGGCCGTGCCGCAGGCCGACGGCTCCTACAAGATTTCCGGCCAGAAGATCTTCATCTCCGCCGGCGAGCACGACATGTCGGAGAACATCGTGCATCTGGTGCTGGCCCGCATCGAGGGCGCGCCGGAAGGCACCAAGGGCATCTCGCTCTTCATCGTGCCGAAGTTCCTCCTCAAGGACGACGGCACGCCGGGGACGCGCAATTCCGTTTCCTGCGGCGCCATCGAGCACAAGATGGGCATCCACGGCAACGCCACTTGCGTCATGAACTACGACGAGGCGAAGGGCTTCCTCATCGGCGCGGAGAACAAGGGCCTCAACGCCATGTTCGTGATGATGAACGAGGCCCGCCTCGGCGTCGGCCTGCAGGGCCTCTCCATCGCCGAAATCGCCTACCAGAACGCCGCCGACTATGCCCGCGAGCGCCTTCAGGGCCGCTCGCTCTCCGGCGTCAAGAACCCGAACGGCAAGGCCGACCCGCTGATCGTCCATCCCGACATCCGCCGCGCGCTGATGACCATCAAGGCCTGGACGGAGGGCGGCCGGGCCTTCACGCTCTGGACGGCGCTCCAGTCCGACATCGCCCACCGCGCCAGCGACGAGAAGGAGCGCCAGGCGGCCGACGACATTCTCGGCCTGATGACCCCGATCCTCAAGGGCGTGCTCACCGACAAGGGCTTCGACCATGCCGTCATGGCCCAGCAGGTCTTCGGCGGCCACGGCTATATCGAAGAGCACGGCATGAGCCAGTATGTTCGCGACGCGCGCATCGCGATGATCTACGAGGGCGCCAACGGCATCCAGGCGCTCGACCTCGTCGGCCGCAAGCTCGGCATGAACGGCGGGCGCGCCGTCATGGCCCTCTTCAAGGAGATCGGCGATTTCTGCGAGGAGAACCGGGGCGACGAGAAGCTCTCCTTCTTCACCAAGAACCTCAAGAAGGGCCTCAACGACCTTCAGGCCGGAACCATGTGGTTCATGCAGAACGCCATGGCCAAGCCCGACAATGCCGGCGCCGGCTCGACCGACTACATGCACCTCTTCGGCCTCGTCGTCGTCGGCTACATGTGGGCGAGGATCGCGAAAGCCGCCGAGGAAGGCCTTGCGGCCGGCGCGGGCGAGCGCGAGGATTTCCTGAAGAACAAGCTGGTGACGGCAAAATTCTTCATGGAGCGCCTGATGCCGGAAACCGCGCTGCGCAAGACCCGCATCGAGGCGGGCGCCGACACGACCATGGAACTCGCCGCCGAGGCGTTTTGACGCCTTGGCTCCTCTCCACGACCGCGCGGCGAGGAGCTACAGTCGAGCATGAAATCTAAGGCGCCACCGCGCCGCCAGGGAGAAGAGAATGACCGACGTCTTCATCTACGATCATGTGCGCACCCCGCGCGGGCGCGGCAAGAAGGACGGCTCGCTGCACGAAGTGCCGTCCGTTCGCCTCGCCGCCAAGGTTCTCGAAGCCGTGCGCGACCGCAACGGGCTCGACACGGAGAAGGTCGACGACATCATCATGGGCTGCGTCGACCCCGTCATGGATGCCGGCGCCGTCATCCCCAAGGCCGCCGCCTTCGAGGCGGGCTATTCCACCAGGGCGCCGGGCATGCAGATCTCGCGCTTCTGCGCCTCCGGCCTCGACGCCGTGAATTTCGGCGCGGCGAAGATCGCGCAAGGGGCGGACGACCTCGTCGTCGCCGGCGGCGTGGAGAGCATGTCCCGCGTCGGCCTCGGCATGTCGGGCGGCGCATGGTTCATGGACCCATCCGTCAATTTCCCGGCCTATTTCATGCCGCAGGGCGTTTCGGCCGACCTCATCGCCACCAAATACGGCTTTTCGCGCGACGACGTCGACGCCTATGCCGTGGAGAGCCAGAAGCGCGCGGCCCATGCCTGGGAAAAGGGCTACTTCAGGAATTCCGTAATCCCGGTGAAGGACATCAACGGCCTTACCATCCTCGACCGCGACGAGCACATGCGCCCGGGCACCGACATGCAGGCGCTCGCCCAGCTCCAGCCCTCCTTCCAGATGCCCGGCGAGATGGGCGGCTTCGAGGCCGTCGCCATCCAGGCCCATCCGGAAATCGAGGGCATCAACTACGTCCACCACGCCGGCAATTCCTCCGGCATCGTCGACGGCGCCGCCGCCGTCCTCCTCGGCTCGAAGGAAGGCGGCGCGATCCTCGGCAGGAAGGCGCGCGGCCGCATCAAGGCCTTCGCCAATATCGGCTCTGATCCTGCGCTGATGCTGACCGGCCCGGTCGACGTCACGGAAAAGCTGCTCGCCCGCACCGGGATGACGCTCTCCGACATCGACCTCTTCGAGCTGAACGAGGCCTTCGCCGCCGTCGTGCTGCGCTATATGCAGGCTTTCGACATCCCGCACGACAGGATCAACGTCAACGGCGGCGCCATCGCCATGGGCCACCCGCTCGGCGCGACCGGCGCGATGATCCTCGGCACGGTGCTCGACGAGCTGGAACGCCGCGACCTCAACACCGCCCTCGTCACGCTCTGCATCGGCGCCGGCATGGGCACGGCGACGGTTATCGAACGGGTCTGAGAAAGGCAAGCCACGCCCTCTCTGGCCGTCATCCTCGGGCTTGACCCGAGGATCCACCGCCCGGAGCTGGATGGTCGGGTCAAGCCCGACCATGACGGAGGAGAGGATAGCGTGTGAAGCCAGATAGATTTCAGGGAAGAGGAATCCCATCATGAGCTACAAGAACTTTTCCATCGAGACCGACGCCGACGGCATTGCGCTCGTCACCTGGGACATGCCGGACAAGTCGATGAACGTCTTCACCGTCGAGGTGATGGACGAGCTGGACGCGATCATCGACCAGGTCGTCGCCGACAGCGCCGTCAAGGGCGTCGTCATCACCTCCGGCAAGTCCTCCTTCTCCGGCGGCGCCGATCTTTCCATGATCAAGGGGAGCTTCGATCTCCTGAAGGAAGCCGAAGCCGCTGACCCGGCGACCGCGGTGCAAAAACTGTTCGACGCCACCGGTCGCATGACCTGGCTGTTCCGCAAGCTCGAGACCTGCGGCAAGCCCTGGGTCTCGGCCATCAACGGCACCTGCATGGGCGGCGCGTTCGAGATGTCGCTCGCCTGCCACGGCCGCATCGCCTCCAACGCCAAGTCGGTCAAGATCGCCCTTCCGGAAGTGAAGGTCGGCATCTTCCCCGGCGGCGGCGGCACCCAGCGCGTGCCGCGCCTTGCGAACGCTCAGGATGCGCTCCAGATGATGACGACCGGCTCCTCGCTGACGGGGGCGCGCGCCAAGGCGATGAACCTGGTGCATCAGGTCGTCGAGCCCGACCAGCTCATCCCGGCGGCCAAGCAGATGATCAAGGACGGCCTGAAGCCCGTCCAGCCCTGGGACGAGAAGGGCTTCAAGGTCCCCGGCGGCGGTATCTGGACGCCCGCCTCCGCCCAGCTCTGGCCGGCCGCGCCGGCGATCCTGCGCCGCGAGACCGCCGGCAACTATCCGGGTGCGCTCGCCATCCTCAAATGCGTCTATGAGGGCCTTCAGGTGCCTTTCGAGACGGGGCTGAGGATCGAGCAGCGCTACTTCACCCATATCCTCCAGACGACCGAAGCCTTCTCGATGATCCGGTCGCTGTTCATCTCCATGCAGGAGCTCGGCAAGGGTGCACGCCGCCCGGCCGGCGTTCCGAAATCGGAGTTCAAGAAGGTCGCCGTCGTCGGCGCCGGCTTCATGGGCGCCTCCATCGCCTATGTCACCGCCGCCGCCGGCATCCCGGTCGTCCTCGTCGACCGCGACCAGGCGGCCGCCGACAAGGGCAAGGGCGTTTCAGAGGGCCTCGTGACGGGCGCCATCGGCAAGGGCCGCATGTCGAAGGAGGACGGCGAGACGCTGCTGTCCCTCATCACCCCGACGCCGGACTATGCCAGCCTTGCCGATGCCGACCTCGTCATCGAGGCCGTCTTCGAGGACCGCACCGTCAAGAAGGAGGTCACGGAGAGGATCGAGGCCGTGCTGCGCGAGGATGCCATCTTCGCCTCCAACACCTCGACCCTGCCGATCACCGGCCTTGCGAAGAATTCCAAGCGCCCGGAGCAGTTCATCGGCATCCACTTCTTCTCGCCGGTCGACAAGATGATGCTGGTGGAAGTCATCCTCGGCAAGGAGACGGGCGACAAGGCGCTCGCCACCGCGCTCGACTATGTCGCCGCAATCAAGAAGACGCCGATCGTCGTCAACGACACGCGCGGCTTCTACGTCAACCGCTGCGTCTTCCGCTACATGGCCGAGGCCTATGACATGCTGATCGAGGGCGTGCCGGCGGCGATGATCGAGAATGCCGCCAAGATGGCCGGCATGCCGGTCGGCCCGCTCGCGCTCAACGACGAGGTCGCCGTCGACCTTTCCTACAAGATCTTCAAGGCCTCCATCGCCGATCTCGGGCCCCAGTCCGTCGATCCGCGCCACATGGAGCTGGTGACGAAGCTGGTGGAAGGCGAAGGCCGCCTCGGCCGCAAGGCCGGCAAGGGCTTCTACGACTACCCGCCGAAGCCCGCCAAGAAGAAGCTGTGGCCGGGCCTCAAGGACCTCTATCCGCAGATCAAGCCGGAGGATGTCGACGTCAAGGTGCTGAAGGAACGCCTCCTCGCCACTATCGCGCTTGAAGCGGCACGCACCATGGAAGAGGGCATCGTTACCGATCCGCGCGAGGCCGATGTCGGCTCCATCCTCGGCTTCGGCTTCGCGCCCTATACCGGCGGCACGCTGTCCTACATCGACGGCATGAGCGTGAAGACCTTCGTGGCGCTGTGCGAAAAGCTCGCCGCGAAATACGGCGACCACTTCCAGCCGACCCCGCTCCTGAAGGACATGGCTGCCAAGGGCGAGACCTTCTACACCCGCTTCGCCCCGGAGGCGAAGAAGGCCGCCTGACCGCCTTCGCCGGACGATCCCTTCATGCCCCTTCGGCCCTGCCGAGGGGGCATTTTCGTGCCTGTTCCCTGGGAGACAGCGCCGGATGGGGCGATGTGGGACATTCCAATCACCGGATGAGAGAGGCTCATGCCGAAGAGATCAGGAGAGACCCATGCGCAAGATCATCGTTTCCGCCGCCATTGCCGCCATCGCCGCCGTTTCCTTCGCCGCGCCCTCCGAGGCCGGCTACTACAGTTACGGCTACCAGCAGCACTGCTTCGTCAAGAAGGTCGTTTCCTACGACTACTACGGCAACCTCGTCGTCAAGAAGATCCGCATCTGCCGCTAGGCCGGCGCGGCTTACCGGGACCCGGATGTTAGCGCATCCGGGTCTTTCGCATGGCGTGCGGTGGGGCGTTGCGGCGAAGCCTATGCCGGCCGGGGCGGCTCCGTCATCCGAACCAGCAGTTCGGCGCGCGTGCCGGCGGGGCGGTCGGCGTAGTCGAGGCGGCTGTCGAGGCTCGTCGCCATGGCGCCGATGATCTTGGAGCCGAGGCCCGTGCCCTGCACCGGGCCCTCGCCCCGCCAGCCGATGCCGTCGTCCTCGACGAAGAGCAGCGCGTTCTCCGCATCGAGCCGCGTGAAGCCGACGCGCACCTCGCCGCCGGCATCGCCATAGGCATATTTGAAGGCATTGGTGACGAGTTCGGTGACGATGACGCCGAGCGAGACGGCGCGATCCGTCGGAACCTTCAGCGGCTCCAGCGTGCGGGTGAGGCGCACGTTGTGGCCCTGCCCCGCCATGGACGTATCGAGCTCGGAAAGGAGCGTGGCGAGATAGGCTCCCATGTCGACATGGCGCACGTCCTCGGAGGTGTAGAGACGGCGATGGATGCCGGCGATGGCGGTGATGCGCGCCTGCGTTTCGGCGAGCGCCTCGCGGACCGCGGCGTCGAACGCGCTCGACATCTGCAGCCGGATGAGGGCGGCGGCGAGCGCCAGCGAATTGCCGACGCGGTGGTTCACCTCCGCCAGCAGCACCTCGGCGCGCTCCTTGGCCGCGCGGATCTCCTGCTCGGCGCGCAGCTTGGCGCGCTTCAGCGCGGCGTTCTCCAGCGCCTGCCCGAGCGCATTGGCGAGCAGCGGCATGAAATCGTCGCCGACCGACTTGATGACATAGTCGGCCGCGCCCGCCTTCAGCGCCTCGACGGCGACCTGCGCGTCGTTCGAGCCCGTCACGTAGACGACCGGCACCGCATCCGGCGCGCCGACCAGTTCCTTGAGGAAGCACAGGCCCGTTCCGGCCTTGAGGAAATGATCCAGCACGACCGCGTCGAAGCCGCCCGCCGCGAGCAGTTCGCGGCCGCGCTCCACGTCCTCGGCATGCAGCACCTCGTAGCCGAGACGGCCGAGCGCGCGCTGGGCGAGCCGCGCGAGGATCGGGTCGTCGTCGATATAGAGAATGCGATGAGGGCCTTCCTTCATTTAGTGGGTCTCGGGTATCTGGATCACGGAGAAGAAGAGGCCGAGCTGGCGGATCGCGTGGGCGAAGCTCTCGTATTCGACCGGCTTCGTGATGTAGACATTGGCGCCGAGATCGTAGCAGCGCTGGATCTCGCGCTCGTCGTCCGTCGTCGTGAGGATGACGACCGGCAGGCGCTTGGTATGGGTGTTGGACTTGATCTTCTGCAGGATGTCGATGCCCGACATGTCCGGCAGGTTGAGGTCGAGCAGGATCAGCAGGAACTTGCCGGCGCTCGCAAGGCCCGTGCGGTCCTTGCCCAGCACGAAGTCGAGCGCTTCCGTGCCGTTGGTGAAGGGCACGACCTCGTTGTGCACGCCCGCGCGGCGGATGTTCTTCTCGATGAGGCGCGCGTGGCCCTCGTCGTCCTCGACCATGACGATGGTGACTTCCTTGCCGAGACCGTTCATGCCTGCATACTCCTGACTACCTTGCTGAGGTCGGGCGGCAGACGAAGCACGAAGGTCGTCCCCTGCCCGAGTTCGGATCGAACGACGATATCACCGCCGAGATTGCGCATCAGTGAACGCACATGCGCAAGGCCGATGCCTTCGCCGGGCCTGTCCTGCGCGCCGGAGCGGCGGAAAAGCTCGAAGACGCGCTCGTGGTCCTCCGCCGCGATGCCGCGGCCGTTGTCGGTGAACTCGATGACGAAGCCCGCGCGGCCGGTATTGCGCGCGCTGATGGAGATGCGCAACGGCCGGTCGGGCATGCGGTATTTGATGGCATTGTCGAAGAGGTTACCGAAGACCTGCTCCAGCGAGAGCCGGTCGGAGACGACGGTCGGCAGCGTGTCGTCCACGACGACGATGCCGTCGGATTCGCCGACCTGGTGGCCGACGGCCGCCGCACCCGCCTCGGCGAGCGCCTTGAGGTCCACCCGCTCGACCTTGAGCTCCCGCCGCCCGTCGCGCGAGATCTTCAGGATGGCGTTGATGAGGCCGTCCATCTTCTTGGTCGAGGAGCGGATGAAGCCGATCGCCTCCGGCAGGTCTTCCGAAGCCGCGCGGCGCGCCTCCAGGATGTCGCTCTCGCTCGGCGCCTTATCGTCGGCGAGCACATAGGCCTGGATGGAAGCGAGCGAGGCCTGCAATTCGCTGGTGAAGCCCATGATGTTGACGAGGGGCGCGCGCAGGTCGTGCGTGACGATATAGGCGAAGCGCTGGACCTCCTGGTTGGCGCGGATCAGCTCCTCCGTCCGCTCGTCCACCCGCTTTTCCAGCGTGGCGTTCAGCATCTCCACCTCGCGCCGCGCGACGATGATGTCGCGGGTATATTGGGCGATGACGACGATCGCCCCGCCGAGCACGGCGATGATGGCGATGGCGCCGATCACCGTCGTCCATTGCAGGGCGCCGGCCGACCGGAGCGTATCGGTAACGCCCTCCTCCATGCGGCGGTCGGCATCGGCCGTGATCTCGCCGAGCCGGGCGCGCAACTGGTCCATGATCACGCGTCCGCGGTCGTTCTTGACCTGCGCGGCCGCGTCGGCCGGACGGCCCTGTTCGATGGCCGCGACCGTGTCGGCAAGCTCATCCAGCTTGGCGGCCACCAGCTTCTCGATCTCGGGCATGTGCCTGGCATATTCGGGGAAGCCGGCGATCTTCTCGGCAAGCACGGCCTGGCGTTCCGCCACCGCCTTGAGCGCGGCGTCGTACGGGCCGCGGAAGGCCTGATCGCCGGTGATGACGAAGCCGCGCTGGCCGGTTTCCAGGTCCTTCAGGGTGGAGAGGAGGTCGCTGGCGGCGCTGCGCGCCTCGCGCACCTCGATATAGCTGGTGAAATAGTCCTGCACCTTGTGGACGAGCCAGAGCGACGTGCCGACGATGCCGAGCAGCGCGATGATGCCCGCAATCAGAAGCACGATCGTTGACCGCACGAACGCGGAGTTCGATATCGGCATTCCAGTCCCCGTCAAAGCCGCTTTACAGAGGGCGACAATATCGCGCTCCGGCCGGTATGCAACCGGCCTGTGCGGCGAACCCCGGACTTCTTTTGGTCGGTCTCGGCCTTCCGTGCGAACTCAGCCATGCACCCGCGCGCGCCTTCCGAACCGCTCCATGGCGACGATGATCATACCGGCGGAAAAGATCAGCACGGCGCCGACGAAGACGTTGGAGCCCGGCACGTCGCTCCAGATCAGGTAGCCGAGCGCGAAGGCCCAGACGAGCGAGGTATATTCGAACGGCGCGAGCACGGAGACCGGCGCGCGGCGCATGCCCTCGAACATGGCGAACTGGCCGATGCCGGCGATGATGCCGGTTCCCACCATCAGCACGAGGTCGACCGCCGAGACCGGCTGCCAGACGAAAGGCAGGGCGACCGCGGTGAAGAGGATGAAGAAGCCGCTGGAGATCGTCACCTGCACCGGCGTGCGCTCGTGCAGCGCCGTCTTGCGCAGGAGGACGCTCGCCACCGCCCAGAAGACGGCGGCCTGCAAGGCGAGGTAGATCGGCAGCGACAGCGTCAGCCCCCTGACCGCCACCCCGCAGGCGACGACCACGCCGGCAAAGCCGGTGGCGACCGCGAACCAGCGATAGCCCGGCACCTTCTCCCCGAGGATCGGCCCCGACAGGATCGTCATGACCACGGGCGAGGCGTAGTAGAGCGTCGTCAGCTCGGCGAGGCCGAGGTCGCGCGCCGCGTTGTAGTAGGAGAGCCAGGCGGCCAGCAGCAGGAGATTGCGCAGAAGAAGGGGTTTCAGCACCGGCGAGTGCCGCGCGGCCCGCATGAGCGGCCGGCCGCCGAAGACGGCGCAGAGCGCGAACATCGTCACGCTGCGCATGAAGAGGATCTGCCAGACGGGCAGGCCGACGACGAGCCATTTGACCGACGCGTCCTGCAGGGAAAACATGAAATAGGCGAAGGACGTCAGCAGAATGCCGGAGGAGACTGTCTTGTGCACGGGAGGACCTCGGAGCGCACGGACGAGCCGCGCCACATCTTGATAGCGCGCCGCCGGTCTGCGCGAAAGTGGCAGAATTCGCGGGGGGAAGACATGAAGGAAATTTTTCCTATACCCCTTCGGCAGCTCCCCGAAATATCCGGAAACCCTCAAAAGTTTGGGCGTGCAAGCCGCACCGGACGGGTATATGCGCGGGGCCATGGACCCCAAACGACTCGGCTATGTCTTCACCCTCCTCGCGATCGTGATCTTCAGCGTGCAGGATGCGATCTCGAAGCATCTCGGCAGCGCCTATCCGCCTGTCTTCATCGCCATGCTGCGCTTCTGGGCCTTCGGCGCGTTCGCCATCGCGCTCGGCGCACGCGGGCCGGGCGGGCTGAGGGCGGCGGCGGCCACGCGGCATCCGGTCCTGCAGGTCCTGCGCGGCGCGCTGCTCGCCTTCCAGATCGTCGTGACCATCACGGCCTTCACCACGGTGGGCCTTGCCCATTCCCAGGCGATCCTTTCCTCGGGGCCGATCTTCGTGGCGCTGCTGTCCATGCCTCTCCTCGGCGAGCGGGTCGGCTGGCGGCGGTGGACGGCGATCGGCGTCGGCCTCTGCGGCGTGCTGATCGTCGTCAATCCGGGCGGCAGCGCGTTCGATGCGAGCGTCCTCCTGCCGCTTCTTTCCGCGCTGATGTTCGCGCTCTACGTCATCGCCACCCGCCTCGTCAGCCGCAACGACGCGGCCTCCACGAGCTTCTTCTATCTCGGCGTCGCGGGGGCCGCCGCCATATCGCTGGTCGGCCCGTTCTTCTGGACCAACCTTTCGCCCGTCGACTGGCTCTGGATGGGGCTGCTCTGCATCACCGGCATGTCCAGCCACTATTTCCTCATCCGCGCCTACGACCTGCTCGACGCGGCGGCCGTGCAGCCGCTCACCTATCTCCAGATCGTGCTGGCGGCGATCATCGGCGTTTCCGTCTTCGGCGAGACGCTGAGCCCCAACACCGTCGCCGGCTCGGTCATCGTCGTCGGCGCCGGCATCTTCACCATCTGGCGCGAAAGCGTCGTGGCCCGCCGGCGGGCGGCGGGAACCGCCTTGCCGAACGAGACAGGAAAATAATCCTTTTTCCTTTACTCGGCCGGCGTCCTTGGATATGCTCCCGATCGATCGGGCCGGCACAGGCCGGCCCCGTGCCTTGGCAGGGTTTCGCAGCATGTTCTCCCACGACCGGATCTGGGCGGCGATCGACGCCCTCGCCGAGCGCAACCGGCTCTCTCCGTCCGGCCTTGCCCGCCGCGCCGGGCTCGACCCGACATCCTTCAACAAGTCCAAGCGGCAGGCGGTCGACGGACGCCAGCGCTGGCCCTCGACGGAATCCATCGCCAAGGTGCTCGACGCGACGGGCGCCTCCATCGACGAGTTCCTCATGCTGGCCGATCCCGCCCGCTACGGCGGCCTGCCGCAGGGCGCCTTTCCCCCGCAGGCCGGCAGCATTCCCCTGCTCGGCTTTGCCCAGGCGGGCGCCGGCGGCTTCTTCGACGACGGCGGCTTCCCGGCCGGACAGGGCTGGGACGTGGTGGAATTTCCCGCCTCGCCCGACCGCAAGCCCGGCGTCTACGCGCTCGAGGTGCAGGGCGACAGCATGCTGCCGCTCTACCGCGACGGCGACGTGCTGATCGTCGAGCCGGGCGCGCAGGTGCGCCGCGGCGACCGCGTCGTCGTCAAGACCCGCGAAGGCGAGGTGATGGCCAAGGTGCTGCACCGCCAGAGCCCGCGCACCATCGAGCTCGTCTCGCTCAACCCGGAGCATCCGAACCGCAATTTCGAGATGGACGAGATCGACTGGATCGCCCGCATTATCTGGGCAAGCCAGTAAGCCAACACTTACCTACATCAGCCGCCGTAGAGATTGACCGGGAAATAACGCAGGTAGATCTCCTGCAGGCGTCCGTTGCGCGAGAGCGCCAGCAGCGCATGGTCGATGGCCCCCGCCAGCGCCGCATCCTCCTTGCGGACCATGATCGTCATGCCCTCGCCGAGGAACTGCTCGGAAAGATAGGGACCGTCGAACAGGCGGCAGCAGCCGGCCGAATCCGTGCCGCTCATCCAGAAGGCGAGCTGCATGCCGTCGCCGAAGACGGCCTCCACCTTGCCGTCCTTCAGGGCCGATAGCAGCGCCGCGCGATCCGGAAAGGCTTCCGCCCGGATGCGCGGGAAGAACGCCTTCAGCATCGCCTCGTGCACGCTTGCCGCGACGACCCCGACCTTGCGGCCGTCGAGCGCGGCTGCCGTCTCGCCGGCGGGCGGTGTCTTCTTTGCCACGGCAAAGCGGGCGGGCAGGCGCATGAAGGGGCGTGAGAAGGCGAACCGCTGGCGCAGGTCCGCCGTGACGGCGACGCCGGCGGCGACCGCCTCGCCATTGCCGTCGGTGAGCGCCTTCTCCAGCTCGGGGAAGGTCACCGCCTGGATCTGGCACTTTTCCGTCAACTGGAGCTCGCGGCAGATCTCGCGCACCAGATCGACGTGGAAGCCGGCGAGCTTGCCGGTCTGGTCGATGAAGTTGAACGGCGGGAAATCCACCGTCGTCAGGAAGCGCAGGCGCACGATGCCGGAAAGGTCCGGCCGCGCGATGCGCTCGCGCGTATCGAAGAGGATCGGCAGGTCGACCGGCGTGCGGTCCTGCGCGGCGCCGGGCATCGGCCTTGCCGCCGCCATCAGCAGGCAAAGCGCAAAAAGCCCGTATGATTTAAGGGATGAAATTCTGCTCTGCCGCATTAACATCAACTTGGGGTTTAAGAGGGGCGTGGCCGATGACGTGCCGCGATGACGGCATGCGGCTGGCAGAATATCCCGACGACATCGCTTTCGCCACAGCAATCGGCATCCTGCCGGGACCGTTCGCGCCCTCGCCCGATGAGCAGCCAGTGCCGCCGCGCTTCATGGCCGAGGCCCGTCTCTTCCGCCGGCTCGGCCTTTCCAAGACCCTCATCGCGCGGATGCTGGTGCGGGCGAACCGCAACGGCACGACGCTGGAGGCGGAATTGCTGGCGAGCGGCGCGCTGGCGGAGGACATCTACTACGAGGCGCTGGCGGAGATCCTTCACCTGCCCTTCCTCAAGCGGCTCGATCCCGATGAGGTCGAGGATATGGTGGGAGCCGACGTGCAACTGGTGGAGCCGACCGCCGTCCGCATCCGCCATCCCTTCCGCCAGCCGATCGTCGCCATCATACCCAGCGCGAAGCGGCTGGACTATCTCAGCGACCGTCTCCGTTCGCCCCTCCTGCGGATGAAGATGGCCGTGACCACGCCGTCGGCCATGCGCACCGCCCTCTGGCAGGCCGGCCGTGACCGCCGGCTGCGCGAGAGCGTCGACCAGCTCTTCGGCGCCGTGCCGGAGGCGAGCGCCCGCATCACCCTGTGGGGCCGGCAGGGTTTCTACACCGGCACGATGCTGACGCTGGCTCTCGTCTTCGCGGTGCTGAACCCGACGGCCGCGATCCTCCTGCTCCATATCGTGCTGACCGTGTTCTTCTTCGCGACCGTCTTCATACGCTTCATCGCCCTTCTCGCCTTGAAGCGGAGGAAAAAGAACACGCGGCCTGCCCTTCCCGCCGCGCGGCGGCCGGTCTATTCCGTTTTCGTCGCCCTCTACCGCGAGGCGGCGGTCGTCCCGCAGCTCATCGAGACGCTGAACCGGCTCGAATGGCCGGCCACGCGCCTCGACATCAAGCTGATCTGCGAGGCCGACGACAGCGAGACGCTCGATGCGCTTTCGGCCATGCGGCTCGGCCGGCAATACGAGATCGTCGAGGTTCCGCCGGGGCATCCGCGCACCAAGCCGAAGGCCCTCACCTATGCGCTCGGCGCGGCGCGCGGCGACTATCTCGTGATCTACGATGCGGAGGACCGGGTCGATCCGATGCAACTGGAGGAGGCCTGGCGCAGCTTCGAGGCCGGGCCGGCGGACATCGCCTGCCTCCAGGCGCCGCTCATCGTCACCAACGGGCAGGAAAGCCGGCTCAGCGCCCTCTTCGCCATGGAATATGCCGGCCTCTTCCGCGTGCTCCTGCCGCGCCTTGCCGCCGCGCGCATGCCGATGCCGCTCGGCGGCACGTCGAACCATTTCCGCACCCGCATCCTGCAGGAGGTAGGCGGCTGGGACCCCTACAACGTCACCGAGGATGCCGATCTCGGCCTGCGCCTCTACCGGCAGGGCTATCGCTGCGGCACAATCAGCCGCCCGACCTACGAGGAGGCGCCGACCGAGGCCCGCGCCTGGACGGGCCAGCGCACGCGGTGGTTCAAGGGCTGGCTGCAAACCTGGCTCGTGCTGATGCGCCGGCCCGTGCGGCTCGTCCGGGAAATGGGGCTCGGCCCCAGCATCGTCTTCCAGGTCCTGATCGGCGGGCTCATCCTCTCCTCGCTCGCCCATCCGCTGATCCTCGCCTATGTCGGGCTGATCACCTGGCAGCTCTTCTTCCAGGGGGCATACCATCTGGGCAGGCTCGAATTGACCCTGTTCGTCCTCGACATCGTCAACATCTTCGGCAGCTATGCCGCCTTCGTCGCCCTTGGCCGCGCCGGCATGACACCGCAGGAACGGGCGGCGATCGGCCGGCGCTGGATGTGGACGCCGGTCTACTGGCTGCTCGTCTCCAAGGCGGCATGGCACGCGGTGATCGAGCTGCGCAGTAACCCCTTTTCCTGGAACAAGACGAGCCACCGTCCCGCGCGGTCAAAGGTGCCGGACGAGCCGGCCGCGGCGGCGGGCTGAGCTGCCGTCAGCGCTCGTCTTCCATCCAGATCGCGACGTCGGCCGGACCGATCGTGCGGCCGCCGACGAGGAATTCCGCCTCGGCGGAGGCGGGCACGGCGGCGGGCACGCCCGCATAATTGAAGGCGAAGCGCAGGCGGCCGCGGCGGGCAAGGCGGAGGTCTCCGAGGTCGGGAAGGCTCGCGACGCCCGCCCAGCCGAGCGTATCGCCCATCAGCCTCGTCAGGAATTCGCCGCGCGGCAGCGTGGCGACGTAGCGCGCCCTGTCATTGCCGATCACCGCAGGCGAGCCGGGCCGATGTTCGCCCTCGAAGGTCGCCAGCACCGTTTCCGTCGTGCGGATGAGCTCGCGCCAGCCGGTCACCGGATGGCTCGCATTGCCGTAAAGGACGGGCTCGCTGTGGAACTCCGGCAGGGATTCCACGCGCGTCACGCTAAAGTCGATAAGATCGGCGAGCGGGCCGGGCGGCAGGTCGGCGGGAATGTGCATGTCCCGCGTCTTGCTGCCGCTGCGCGGGCCGAACAGGGCTTTTGCGCCCGACGCCTTCAGCCGGGCGAGGAAATCCGTGTCGGGTATGACGAGGTCGGGCGCGACCACCAGCCTGTAGCCGGAAAGATCGGAATGCTGGCCGATGAAATCGACGTCCACGCCGAGGCGGGCGATGGTGCAGTACCAGTCGAGTGCGATGGCGGAGGCGGCATAGCCGCGGCCCTGCGGCAGGGCGCGGGTGGCAAAGCGCGACTCGTAGTCGAGGAGGATGGCGACCGGGGCCTTTTCCCGCACCTCGCCGGCCGGAAGACGCGCCATTTCCGCGGCAACCTGCGCGACCTCCAGATAGCCCTGGTCGGCCTCGCCGTTCGGCAGCAGCAGGCCCGCATGGAACTGCTCCTGCGCGAAGGGCGCCTGCCGCCAGCGGAAAAAGGAGACCATGTCGGCGCCGTGGGCATAGGCGAGCCACGTCCACAGCCGCACCATGCCGTCGGCGGGCGACTGGTTGTGGGCGGCCCAGTTGACCGGCCCCGGCTGCTGCTCCATCACCCAGACCCGGCCGCGGCCGACGGCGCGGTAGAGATCGTGGTTGAAGGCGACCTGATCGGGATCGCCGACGCGCAGATAGCGCGCCTTCTCTTCCTCGCTGAGGCGGCCGTTGATGAGGCCGCCCATCGGGTAGACGTCCCAGGAGGCGATGTCGATGTCCTCGCCGACCTTGTAGTGGTCGAAGTCGGTGTTCTGGGACATGAAGTTGTGCGTGACCGGCCGGCCGGGCGAATGGCGGCGGATGAGGTCGGCCTGCGCCTTGTTGAAGCTCTTCACCTGATCGGAAGAGAAGCGGTAGTAATCGACGAGATGGGTGGGCGTCGGCTCCTCGACGAGGTTGTTCGGCAGGTCCACCTCCTCGAAGCCGTTGTAGTGCATGCTCCAGAAAGTCGTACCCCAGGCGCGGTTCAACTCCTCGATCGAGCCGTAGCGGGCGGCGAGCCATTCGCGGAAGGCCAGCTTCGCCTCGTCGGAATAGCTGTGGATCGTGTCGTGGTCGCCGTATTCGTTGTCCGTCTGCCAGGCGTGCACGAAGGGGTTTTCGCCGTAGCGGCGCACCATGGCCTCGGTGATGCGGGCGGCCTCGATGCGGTAGCGGCGGCTGGAGAAGCAATAGTGCCGGCGGGCGCCGAACTTGCGGGTAATGCCGCGCGCATCGACGGGCAGGATATCGGGATAGCGGTCGACCAGCCATTTCGGCGGGGCGGCCGTCGGCGTGCCGAGGATGACCTTGAGGCCGGCGCGGCCGAGCACGTCGATCGCATCGTCCATCCATTCCCACCGGAAGACACCGGCCTGCGGCTCGATGTGCGACCAGGCGAACTCGCCGATGCGCACCCAGGCAAGGCCGAGCTCCGCCATGCGGCGAGCGTCCTCTTCCCATTTCTCGCGCGGCCACTGTTCCGGATAATAGCAGACGCCGAGCTCCAGCAGGCCGGTCTCCCTGCGGCCGGCGGCGAAGCGGTTCTGGTGATGGAGCGGCTTATGCACTTTACTGTCCTTGTCATTCCCGGTGCCCGGATTTCCGAGCGCCGTCATCCTTGTCATCGGCGGGGCAGCGCCGTCAGCGTTTCGTCGAGGGCGGCGAGGAAGCGGTCGCATTCCGCCGCGCCGAAGGGCGCCGGGGGCTTCACCTTCAGCACGTTGTGGTGCGGGCCTTCGCTGGAAAGCAGGATGCGGTGCTTCCGCTTCATCTCGACGATGACGAAATCCAGTTCTTCCGCCGCCGGCTCCAGCGTTGCCCGGTCGCGCACCAGCTCGATGCCGTTGAAGAGGCCGTGGCCGCGCACGTCGCCGATGATCTCGTGACGTGTCGCGAGCGCGCGGGCGCCCGCCATCAGCCGGTCGCCGGTCACCTTGCAATGGTGCATCAGCCGCTCGTCGCGGATGACGTCGAGCACGGCAAGGCCGATCTCGGCGGAGACGGGATTGCCGCCGAAGGTGTTGAAATATTCCATGCCGTTGGCGAAGGCCGCGGCGACGGCTTCGGTCGTGACGACCGCGGCCATCGGATGGCCGTTGCCGATGGGCTTGCCCAAAGTGACGATGTCCGGCACGACGCCCTGTAACTCGTGCGCCCACATGTGGGAGCCGACACGGCCGAAGCCGACCTGCACCTCGTCGGCAAGGCAGAGGCCGCCGGCCGCCCGGACATGGGCGTAGGCTTCCTTCAAATAGTTCTCAGGCAGGGTGAGCTGGCCGCCGGTGCCGAGGATGCCTTCGCTGAAGAACAGCGCCGGGCGGCGGCCTTCCGCGGCGAGCGCCTCGACCTGACGGCGCACGTCCTCGGCATAGCTCCGGCCAGCCTCGCCGTCGCCATAGCGGAAACGGCCGCGATAGAGGTCCGGCATCTCGGCGACGCGCACATGCGCCGGCCGCCCCTCGCCGCCCCTGCCGGCGAACTTGTAGGGGCTGACGTCGATGAGGCTCGACAGGTGCCCGTGATAGGCATGGTCGACCGTGACGATATCGCGGTTGCCGGTATAGGCGCGCGCCAGCCGGATCGCCAGATCGTTCGCCTCGCTGCCCGAATTGACGAAGAAGCAGACGTTGAGCGGATCGGGAAAGAGCGCGGCGAGACGGCGGGAATATTCGACCAGCGAATCGTGCAGGTAGCGCGAATTGGTGTTGAGTTTTCCCATCTGCGCCTGCGCGGCCTTGACGACGCGCGGGTGGCAATGGCCGACGTGGCAGACGTTGTTGACCATGTCGAGCCAGCGGTTGCCCTCGTCGTCGATGAGATAGGTCCCTTCCCCGCCGGCGATCTTCAGCGGCTCTGCCGAATAGGCGATGGAGAGCGAGCGGCCGATGCGGCGCTGGCGCTCGCGCACCAGGAAATCCTTGTCGCGCGCGACGGTGACGGAGGCGGGCATATCGAAGCCGAAGACGACGCTCGGATCCGGGCTCACCGCGCGCCAGACCTGCCAGTGATCGCGCACGCCGACGCCGTGCATGCGGCCTTCGAGGCCGAGATGATCGGTGACGACCTGGAAATGCAGGTGCGGCGACCAGTTGCCGTTCTCTTCGGCCGCGCCGAAGGAGGCGAAGGCCTCGCCCTTCGCAACAGGCTGGCCGATGGAGAGCTTCTGGACGCTCCGGCGGGAGAGATGCCCATAGAGCGTCCAGAAGACATCGCCCCCGTCAGTGCGATGTTCGAGAAGGACCGTCGGGCCGAAGCCGCAGGCGACCGCATCGTCGTGGATGAAGGCGACTTTGCCGGCGAATGGCGCATGCACCGGCTCGCCGGCCGGGGCGAAGAGATCGACGCCGAGATGCACGGTGCGGCGCGCGCCGGGCATGTCGAAGGCATCGCCCTTGTAGACGGCGCGGTCCTCGCCGTAGAGGCCGATGGCAAAATCGGCGCCGGCTTCCGCCACGCGCGCCTCGATCAGCCGTTCGGCGCCGTCCGCATCGAGCGAGGCCCAGTCCGGCCCCGTCGTCGTGAGATCGAGGACGAGCACCTTGGGCTTTGCCATGTCCGGGCGGATGACGGGCGAAAAATCGTGGGCGTTGCGCTCCAGCCAGCGCTCGATGCGGGCGGCCTGCGGCACCGGGGCGAAGCCGCAGGCATCGCGGATGCGGGCGACGGCGAGCGCCGGGTTCTCCGTCTGCAGGCGCTGAAGCTCGCGCCAGACGTCCTCCTGGCTCACCAGCAGGTAGGTGTTCTCCGGATTGTCGCGGATCTGCCGCGCCGCCATGCACATGCTGACGGCATAGCGCGTGCGCACGAGATCGAAGACGAGGCCCGCTTCCGCTTCGCTGATGGGGTTTACCGCGTGATACGCGGCGGCAAGGCGGGCGACGGTCTCGACCGGATCTGGCGTGCCGATCAGCGCATAGGCGCCGGCGACGGCGATCTCCACGACACGGAAGGTCTCGACCATGTCGCCGAAATCGAGCAGGCCGCTGACGCGCCCGCCGGCATCGAGCAGCACGTTGTAGTCGTTGGCGTCGTTGTGGATGACCTGGCGCGGGCAGGCTTCGAGGCGCGGCAGCACCTCGACGGCAAAGCGTTCCAGGATGGCGCGGACCGCCGCCTGCTTCTCCGCATCCTCGATGAAGCGGAGGTTTTCCAGATGCATGCCGGCCCGGCCGATATCCCAGGCATAGAGGCGCCTTGCGCCGGCATGGGCAAAGCCTTCGAGGCTGCGGTCGAGCTGGCCGAGCAGGCGGCCAAGCGTTTCCACGCTCGCCGGCCCACGGACGGAGGAGCGCGACCAGACGTCGCCCGGCAGCCAGGTGAGGAGGCGCGCGGTGCGCGGGCCGCGGATTTCGGCGGGAGCGCTCTGCGCGCCGCTCCGGTCCGGCAGCGCCCGTGAGACCGGCAGATCCGGCGCGGCCTTGGCAAGGTGATCGAGCACGGCGACCTGCATGGCAAGGTCGTCCGCATCGCCCGGCGCATGGAGCTTCAACAGGTAGCGCGTGCCGTCCGCCGCCTCGACCCGGTAGTTGAGGTCGTGCTCGCCGGGCAGCGGCGTTATCGTACCGGCAATGCCGTAACGCTCGGCGAGCAGCGACCCGATCGCCGCCGTCTCGTCCTGCCGTCCGGATGCTCCGTCCATCGTCCGCTCCCTTACCATGCTATCGTTCGGCCGTCGTAGGAGCGGAAGCTCCCGCTCTCCGCCAGCGTCGCCCTGTCGATCAGAGCCTTGAGGCCCGCCGCGCTCTCCGTAACGTCCACGGCGGCCTCTTGCCCGCCCATGTCGGTGCGCACCCAGCCGGGATGCAGCGAGAGGACCGTAATGCCGTCGCGGCGAAAATCCTGCGCCAGCTTGACCGTCGCCATGTTCAACGCCGCCTTGGAGCAGCGGTAGGCGTAGTCGCCGTCATCGTCGTCGAGCGTGCCTTCCGCCAGCGAGCCGGCGCGGCTGCTGATATTGACCAGCACCCTACGCGCGCCGGCAAGGAGGTTTTCCCGCAGCGCCCGCGCGAGGAGCAGCGGGGCGAGCGTATTGACGCGCATTACATCGAGAAAATCGTCCGGCGACAGCGAGGCGAGCCCGCCCGTATCGCCGCGGATCGCCGCATTGTTGACGACGATATCGACCGGCACGCCCTTCAGCCGCTCGCCGAGGGCGGCGATGGAGGCGGCATCCGCGACGTCGAGCGGTTCGCCCGGCCCCTGCCGCGTGCAGGCGATGACGCGAAAGCCGTCCGCCGCATAGAGATCGGCCAGCGCCCGGCCAAGGCCGCGCGACGCACCGGTGACGAGCACCGTGCCCCTTGCCCTGTCAGCGATGCTTGACGTCATATTTCTTCTCGATGAGGCTGATGAGGCTTGCAGCGGCAAGTGTCAGCAGGATGTAGAGGATCGCCGCCGAATTGTAGGGCGCAAACGGCAGGAAGCTCGCCGACTGGAACTCGCGCATGCGCTGGGTGATATCGCGGATCGACAGGATGGAGAGCAGCGACGTGTCCTTGAGGATCGCAATCAGCTCGTTGCCGAGCGGCGGGATGACGATGCGGAAGGCCTGCGGCAGGATGACGAGCCGCGCCGTCTGCCAGCGGTTGAGCCCGAGGCTGCCGGCCGCCTCGATCTGGCCGGCCGGGATGGCATTGATGCCGGAGCGGAAGATTTCCGCAAGATAGGCCGAATAGGCGAGCGCCATGGCGACGATGCCGCGCATCAGGTTCGGCGGATCGAAGACGCCGGCCGTCGCATCCTTCAGCGCGCCGGAGAGCGGCAGGCCGACATAGAGCACGATGACGAGCATGGGGATGCCGCGGATCGTGTCGACGACGAATTCCGAGCCGACGGAGAGCGGATGGCGGCGATGCAGGAAGCCGCCGAAGGTGAGGAGGCCGACGACGATGGCGATGACGGCGAAGGTGATGCCCGCCGCCCGGTCGCGGTCGTTCAGCGCCTCGACCTGCCAGAGACGCGGCCAGCCGGCGGGAACGGCGGCGGCCGGCAACAGCGCGCCGCTGACGTCCTCCTTTTTGCCGATGGCCTCGATGGCGAGATCGGGCGTAACGAAGGTGCGCACCGGCGTCTCGTTCTCCGGCCCGCCCTCGTACTGGCCGAAGCGCACGGCACTGATGAGGCCGGACGGCGTGCCGGTGACGATGCCGACCTTGCCCTCCAGCGTGCCGGCGAGCACATAGGCATCGCGCGGCTGGAGCAGGAACCAGGCCGAGACGGCCGCAAGCATCACCGTCATGGCCGCGAAGAGAACGAGCGTCTGCCGCGCATAGCGCAGCTTGAGAAGCCCCACCCAGAGGAGGCCGAGGACGGCGGCCAGCAGATAGGCGGCAACCGCCGCGCGGATCGTCGTTGCAAGGCCCGAGGCGAAGGCGAGATGGGCGAAGAGGAAGACGAAGGCGAGGCCCGCGCCGTTGACGAGGCCGAGGAGCCAGCGACCGGCCCTAAGGGCGCGGCTTTCGGCCGGCACGGGCGCACGGCTGCCGGAAAAGAGCAGGCCGAGGCCGGCAAGAAGCAGCACCGCATAGGCCGGCCAGAGCCAGGCTTCGACGCCGCGCACCATGAGGTCGGCAGCCTCCGTCAACTGGCGCGGCGCGACGCCCTTGACGACGAGCGTGGACTTGAACGGATCGACCCCGTTCGCGACGACCGAGGCGATGAAGGGATGGACGAGATCGCCGGCAAGGGTCGCGGCCGTCGCCAGCACGCCGGCAAGGCCGGCGGCCAGCGTCAGGCGCGGGCGCGCCGCCTTGCCGCGCGAGAGCACAAGGACCGCAAAGCCTGCGGAAAAGGCGACGGCGAGCAGCAGGAAGCCCGGAACCAAGGCCCCCGAGCCCGGCTCGATGCCGAGGATGGCGCGCAGCGAGCGCTGGTAATCGCTCGAGGAGGCGAACAGGTAGACGATGAAGGGCAGCGCGGCGAGGATCACCAGGTTGCTGGGCCTCACGCTTCTGACGAACGACATTGCGGCGGCCTCCGGCTGCGCGATCGGGGAAGATGGCCGGGAGCGTCAGGCGCTCCCGGCGAGGGCATCCTACTTGAGGCCCCAGTACTTGGCGACGAGCTGGTCGAGCGTGCCGTCGTCCTTGATCGCCTTCAGGCCCTCGTTGAAGGCGGCGACGTTCTCGTCGCCCTTGCGGAAGACGAGGCCGATCGGGTCGGATTCGAGGTCCTTGATGGAGGCGACCAGCTCGCCGGCGAATTCGCGCTCGTAGGCGGCGGCGTTCGCGCCGTTGATCACGACGCCGTCGACGTCCTTGTTCTTGAGCGCGATGATGGCGGCGCTGAACGTGTCGTAGGCGACGACGTTCTCCTTGCCGACAACGCCTTCGGCGACCTGCGCGTCCGTCGTGTTGGCCTGGGCGGAGAGCTTGCGGCCTTCGGCCTTGAACTTTTCGAGCGTGATGCCCTGGTCCTCGGCGCGCGTCAGCACGGCCTGGCTGTTGACGATGTAGGGATCGGAGAAATCCATCGCCTTCTTGCGCTCGTCGGTGATCGACACGCCCGAAGCCACGAGATCGAAGCTGCCCTGGTCGAGCGCGGCGAAGATGCCGTCCCAGCCGGTCGTCACGAACTCGGCCTGGCAGTTGATCTTGGCGCAGATCGCGTTCACCACGTCGACGTCGAAGCCGACGATCTGGCCGCTTGCCGGATCGACGCTCTCCATCGGCGGCGAGGTCGTGTCGGACCCGACCTTCAGGAGCTTGCCGCCGAGATCGGCGGCGTGGACACCACCGGCCGCGAAGACGGCCAGCGCAAGCGTTGCAACGAATTTCCTCATCTCTTCCTCCTCAACCGTCGGCGCCGCCCCTCCGGCGAACGCCCGACAAATCCTTGGGGCCGCGCAGGCACGGCCCCATCCTCACGAAAACGGTAACAAGGAATAAAAACGTTTTCAAGAAAAAATATAAACGTTTTTATTTTGCATTGCACCACATAAGCGAAAGGGACGGCGCAGGCGGGCAGCACCGGAAGGAACAGCAAAAAAGGAAGGCGGCGGCTGGAGCGGGTAGCGGGAATCGAACCCGCGCGTTCAGCTTGGGAAGCTGACAGGCTACCATTACATCATACCCGCAGGGCAGCGCCGAGGCCGCACTCATTCAACAGTTCGCGAGGCGTGTCAAGCGAGGCGGTCGTCGGAGCGTTCGATCAGCTTGGGCATGATGAGGGTCTGGAGCGACAGGAGAAAATGCCGGTGGGTATCCATGGCCATCACTGGCGTCGATAGACGCTATGGCCGTGCGCGAGGTCTAATATTCCGTGTAGTGGAGTATTATCGAGCGAAAGAGCCCGTAATCCACCTCTCGCTCTCGAAGAACCTCGATTTCGAAGCCAAGGTACCAAAGCGAGAATTTGTAAAAGCATGCCTTAAGATCGTTCATTCCGATCCCCGATGCAATCATGATCGTTTCGGAACTCGTTAAACCGCAGTCGGGAAACGCGTCGACAAAAGACGCCTCATCGAGACCACGCTTCGTAACAAAAAAATTGATCGCAAACTCGCTATGCGTTTCTATGTCGTGGAATTTTATCGCCTTCTCTGCGTTCGCCATTTTCGTCAACAAATCACACGTATCACTCGGCGCGGAGCCGATTTCAACGGCGCATGAATACAAGACCGCAATAGGATGACCACGGAACTGGGAGTGAAGGCTTCGCGGATTATGCAGGTAGAACTGTTCTTCCACCACACCGACGTTCGTATTCCTTGCAAAGTAATCCGGCTCATCAATAGCCGACGCCCCGAAAAGGAAAAATACCAGAAAGAATATCAAACGCATCTTATACAAGGCGTAGACGCTCCGTAGCGATCAAAGGGCTTTGCCCACCTTGCGATATCAGCAACACCGTGGACGGTCGACCTGGGTTTCATGCCACGACGAAGTCGTCAACAAGCCAGGCGGTCGTCGGAGCGTTCGATCAGCTTGGGCATGATCAGCGTCTGGAGCGCTTCGGGGGCCTCGCCCTCCATGCGGCGCAGGATGTAGCGGCCGAGCAGTTCGCTCGGCTCGTGGATCGGCAGGAAATAGGTGGTGATCGGCGGGGCGAAATACTGGCTGACATTGAGGTCGTCGGTGGCGTTGATCACCGCGTCGCGGCCGTGGACGAGGCCGCGGGCGTGGAAGCCGGAGAAAGCGCCGAGCGCGGAGGCTTCGTTGGCGCAGATATAGGCGGTCGGCGGGCCTGGCAGGGCGGACATGGAGAGGACGCACTCGCGCCCGAAGGCCGGCGTCAGATGGCCGTGCGCGACGAGCGCCGGGTCGAAGGGAAGGCCGGCCGCCTCCAGAGCCGCGCGATAGGCATCGAGGCGGGTGAGCGCATAGCTGAGGTCCGCCATGGGATTGACGAGTGCGATGCGGCGATGGCCGCGCCCGGCAAGGCGGGCGACCGAATGGCGGATCATCTGCTCGTTGTCGGCATCGACATAGGCGTGGGGGGCGTTGCGGATCGTCGTGCCGTAGGTGACGAAGGGGAAATCCGCCTCCTGCATGATGCGCACGCGCGGATCGTCCGCCCGCGTGCCGGAAACGATGATGCCGTCGGCCTTCTTCAGGGAGACGATCTGGCGGATCGTCTCGAGGCTCTCCTCGAAATTGCGCACGGCATAGAGCGAGACGCGGTAGGGGCTCTCCTCCAGCGCCCAGGAGATGCCGGAGAGGAGCTGGGCGTATTCCACGCCTTCCCATTCGTTCTGCCTCGGGCCGGGTGCCGTCATGATGGCGGCGACCTGATAGGTCTTGCCGGTGCGAAGCTGCACGCCGTGCATGTTGAGCTGGTAGCCGACGCGCGCGGCGGCGGCGACGACGATGGCGCGCGTTTCCGGCCGCACCTGCGGACTGTCGTTCAGCGCCTTCGACACGGTGGCGATCGAGAGGCCCGTTTCCTGCGCGATGGTCTTGATCGTCGGTCTCGGCATTGAAAGCTCGTTCTTGCGCCGAAAGCGGCGCAGTTCCTCGTTCGCGCACAATAAAAACGTTTAACTTTAATGTAAAGCGCCGAGCGCCCGGTCTCAGCCGGCGCGGAAGTGCTTGGAGAGCTTGAGGCCCTGCGCCTGGTAGTTGGAACCGAGGCCGGAGCCGTAGAGGCCTTCGGGCGTGCTCAGCATATGCTCGTAGATGAGGCGGCCGACGATCTGGCCGTGCTCGAGGATGAAGGGCACTTCATGGCTGCGCACTTCCAGCACCGCCCGGCTGCCGGAGCCGCCGGCCGGCGCATGGCCGAAGCCGGGGTCGAAGAAGCCGGCGTAATGGACGCGGAACTCGCCGACGAGCGGGTCGAAGGGCGTCATCTCGGCGGCATAGAGCGGGGGCACATGCACGGCCTCGCGCGAGACGAGGATGTAGAATTCATCCGGGTCGAGGATCAGTTCGTTGCGGCCGCGGCTGAACAGCGGCTCCCAGAAATCGAAGATGTCGTGCTGGTTCTTGCGGTCGACGTCGACGACCGAGGTATGGTGCTTGCCGCGATAGCCGATGAGGCCATCCGGGCCGGTGCCCTTGAGGTCGATGGAGAGCGCGATGCCGCCGCCCGAGACGTTCGGCGTTTCGCTGGCGACAAGCGTGTCGGAGGCATGGAGCGCAACCAGTTCGCTTTCGCCGAGCAGCGCATTGCCCTTGCGGAAGCGGATCTGCGAGAGGCGCGAGCCGCGGCGCACGACGATGGGGAAGGTGCGCGGGGAGATTTCCAGATAGAGCGGGCCGCAATAGCCGGCCGGGATCTTGTCGAATTCCTGCGCGCGGTCGGTGATGACGCGGGTGAAGATGTCGAGGCGGCCGGTGGAGCTCTTCGGGTTGGCCGAGGCGGCAAGCTCGGCCGGCAGGTCGAGGCTTTCCATCAGCGGCACGATATAGACGCAGCCCGTCTCCAGCACCGCGCCCTCGGCAAGGTCGACGACGTGCAGCTTCAGCCGGTCGAGCTTGTCGGCGACGAGATGGGAGGGGCCCGGCAGGAAGCTGGCGCGCACGCGAAAAGCCTTCGCGCCGAGGCGCAGGTCGAGGCTTGCCGGCTGGATCTGGTCGGCATCGAGCGCGGCCTCGCTTTTCAGCCGGCCGGCCGTAAACAAGCCGCGAATGGCGTGATCCGCCAGAATGCCCGTGCTGCGCGCCGCAGAAGCCATGACCCTACCGTTTCCCGTATGAATGGCCCCGCACAAAACCAAATGCGGGCAATTGACGCAAGCGCGGGCGCGCAGTAAGAGCAAGGTTATCCCGTGGTGATTTGGCCGGCCGGCTTGCAGCCACGTAAAACAAATAGCTAAAAAGGCCGGGTATCGAACCGGCCTGCTTACGCGGCCGGTTTTTTTGTTTGAAGGCGACGATCACATGAGCAAGTCCTGGCGTCCGGCAACCCAACTCGTTCACGGCGGCACCACCCGCTCCCAGCACGGCGAAACCGCCGAGGCGATCTTCCTCACGCAGGGTTTCGTCTATGACAGCTCGGCGGCGGCCGAGGCCCGCTTCAAGGGCGAGACGGACGGCTTCATCTATGCCCGCTACGCCAGCCCGACCAACGACATGTTCGAAAAGCGCATGTGCCTGCTGGAAGGCGCCGAGGATGCGCGCGCCACCGCTTCCGGCATGGCCGCCGTCTCCGCCGCGATCCTCTGCCAGCTGAAGGCCGGCGACCACATCGTCGCCGCCCGCGCGCTCTTCGGCTCCTGCCGCTGGGTGGTCGAGACGCTGGCGCCGAAATACGGCATCGAATGCACGCTGGTGGACGGCCGCGACCTTGCCAACTGGGAAAAGGCGATCCGCAAGAACACCAAGGTCTTCTTCCTGGAAAGCCCGACCAACCCGACGCTGGAAGTCATCGACATCGCGGGCGTCGCCAAGCTCGCCAACCAGGTCGGCGCCAAGCTCGTCGTCGACAACGTCTTCGCGACCCCCCTCTTCCAGAAGCCGCTGGACCTCGGCGCCCATGTCGTCGTCTACTCGGCCACCAAGCATATCGACGGCCAGGGCCGCTGCCTCGGCGGCGTCGTCCTCTCCGACAAGGCGTGGATCGACGAGCACCTGCACGACTACTTCCGCCATACGGGCCCGGCCATGTCGCCCTTCAACGCCTGGACGCTGCTGAAGGGCATCGAGACGCTGCCGCTGCGCGTCAAGCAGCAGACGGAGAATGCGAGCCGCCTCGCCGACTTCCTCGCCGAGCAGAATGAGGTCGCCCAGGTGATCTATCCCGGCCGCAAGGACCACCCGCAGGCCGATATCATCGCCAAGCAGATGACCGGCGGCTCCACGCTCGTCTGCTTCGAGCTGAAGGGCGGCAAGGACGCGGCCTTCGCGCTGCAGGATGCGCTGGAGGTCGTGAAGATCTCCAACAACCTCGGCGACGCGAAAAGCCTCATCACCCATCCGAGCACCACGACGCACAAGAACCTGACGGACGAGGCGCGCGCCGAGCTCGGCCTTTCTTCCGGCACGCTGCGCTTTTCGGCCGGCATCGAGGACAGCGAGGACCTCATCGAGGACTTCGCCCGGGCGCTTTCGAAGATCAAGGCCTGAGCCGGCGCCATTAAGGTAAACGACAAGAAGGCATCGGCCGGGCGGCCGATGCCTTCTTTGTATATTCTTGACGGCGCCACATTCCTGTAGAATAGCGGAATATAATCAGTTCAAGGCTTGCCCATGTATCGTGCGCTGACCCGCGACATCGAAGTAACCGTAGAGCCCTACTACCTGGCCGATCAGTCCGACCCGGACGACAGCCGCTATGTCTGGGGATACCGGGTCGTCATCGCGAACCATTCGGACATCGCCGTGCGGCTGGTGACGCGCTACTGGAACATCACGGACCAGAACGGCCAGGTCGACGAGGTCAACGGGCCGGGCGTCATCGGCGAGCAGCCGGTGCTCCGCCCGGGCGATACCTACGAATACTCCTCCGGCTGCCCGCTCGAAACGCCCTCGGGCATCATGTTCGGGCGCTACCGGATGGAGGCGGAGAACGGCGAAGCCTTCGACGTCGCCATTCCCGCCTTCTCGCTGGATACGCCGGGGCAGGTGCGGGTTCTGAACTGAAACCGGGCAGAATTGCCCCTCATCCGGCCTGCCGGCCACCTTCTCCCCGCAAGCGGGGCGAAGGAACCGAGCCTTGCCGTTTTCCACAAATCGCTATCGTGACTGAAGGGAAAAGCCTCGCATCCTCCCCTTCTCCCCGCCCGCGGGGAGAAGGTGGCGGCAGCCGGATGAGGGGCGGCCTTTTTACTGCGGCAGGACTTCGGCGGCCTCGAAGCGGTAGGTCGTCGAGCAGAATTCGCAGGTGATCGCGATCTCGCCCTTCTCGTCCGCCGTCTCCATGATCTCCTCGGGGCGGAGGCCGGAGAGGACGCCCTTCAGCTTTTCGCGCGAGCAGGAGCAGCGGTCGAAGACCTGCTGCGGCTGGTAGACGCGCACGCCCCGTTCGTGGAAGAGGCGGAACAGCAGCCGCTCCGTGCCGACATTCGGGTCCGTCAGCTCGTCCATGTCGATGGTCTCGACCATGGCTTTGGCTTCCGCCCAGTTGTCGTCGTCGGCGATCCTGTGGCCGGCCTCATCGCCGTCGCCGCCCGGAAGATCGGCCTGGCGCATGCGCTCGGGAGACTGCGGCAGGAACTGCGCGACGATGCCGCCCGCCCGCCAGCGATGGCGCGCCTTGCCGGCCTCGTCGCGGTCGTAGAGCTCGGCGGCGGCGAGGCGCACCTTGGTCGGAATCTGCTCCGACTGGCGGAAATAGACACCGGCGATCTCCTCCAGCGTATGGCCGTCGAGCGGCACGATGCCCTGGTAGCGCTGGGTGTGCGGGCCCTGGTCGATGGTGAAGGCGAGGACGCCGCTGCCGAGAAGCTCGTGCGGCTCGGCCCTGCCGGCGGCGACGGCGGCCTTCAGGGCCTCCTCGTCGAAGCGGGCATAGGCGCGTACGTCCTCGGGCGCCGAGAAATCGGCGACCAGCAGGTCGACCGGGCCGTCGCCCTTGGTCTGCACGATCAGCTTGCCTTCGAACTTCAGCGAGGTGCCGAGGAGGACGGTGAGCGTGATGGCTTCCGCAAGCAGCCGCGCGACGGGCGCCGGGTAGTCGTGCCGGCCGAGGATGCCGTCGAGCATGGGGCCGAGCTGCACGGCGCGCCCGCGCACGTCGAGGCCTTCCACCTGGAACGGCAGCACATGGTCGTCGCCGGCAAAGCCGGGCTCGCCGAGTTTCAGGGCATTTTCCGCCATCATCATTCTGCTCCTTGCACGCCGCGGCGGCGGCCGGCCCCGGGGCCTGCCGTGCACGACAGCGTCTAACCGTGATTTCGCGCTCCCGACGCCGATCATTTCATACCGGGCGGGCATGCGCCAGAGACGGCGCCTTCCGGCGCCTTGCGATGGCCCCTAGATCGGGTGCGGCTTTCAGCTTTTCAAGATGCCCCGTCAGACGGCGCCGAAGCACCAGGCAAGGATCGACTTCTGCGCGTGCAGGCGGTTTTCCGCCTCGTCGAAGACCACGGACTGCGGGCCGTCGATCACCTCGTCCGTCACCTCCTCGCCGCGATGGGCCGGCAGGCAGTGCATGAAGAGCGCATCCTTGTCGGCGCGCGCCATGAGCTGCTTGTTGACCTGGTAAGGCTGGAAGATGTTGTGGCCGCGCGCGCGGTGCTCCTGGTTCATCGAGACCCAGGTGTCGGTGACGACGAGGTCGACGCCGTCGACCACCGCATCGGCATCGTGGCCGAGCAGGATGTTGCCGCCGTTGTCGCGCGCCCAGTTGAGAATCCTGTCGTCGGGCTCCGAGCCCATCGGCACGGCCATCTTCATCGTGTAGCCGAAGCGGGCGGAGCCCTCGACGAAGGAATGCAGCACGTTGTTGCCGTCGCCCGTCCAGGCGAAGGTCTTGCCCTTGGTGGAGCCGCGATGCTCCTCGAAGGTCATGATGTCGGCCATGATCTGGCAGGGATGCGTGAGGTCCGTCAGCGCGTTGATGACCGGCACGGTGGCGTGCTCGGCAAGCTCCAGCAGGCGCGAATGATCGGTCGTGCGGATCATGATGGCATCGACATAGCGCGAGAGGACCTTGGCCGTGTCGCCGATCGTCTCGGCGCGGCCGAGCTGCATTTCCGTGCCCGACAGGAACAGCGTCTCGCCGCCGAGCTGGCGCATGCCGACATCGAAGGAGACGCGCGTGCGGGTGGAGGGCTTCTCGAAGATCATCGCGAGCATCTTGCCGGCGAGCGGCTTTTCTTCCGTGCCGGCCTTGTTGGCGGCCTTGCGCTTGTGCGCATCGTCCATGATGACGCGGAGATCGCTTTCCGAAACGGCGGAAAGGTCGAGAAAATGCTTTGCCATGATATGTCCTGTCTGTTCCGGTGCCCGGTCAGGCGGCCTTTGCCGCCGTCAGCTTTTCGGCGGCGCGCTCGATGCGTGCGAGGCCTTCGCGCGCTTCCTCCGCCGTCACGGTGAGCGGCGGCAGGAGGCGCAGCACGTTGTCGCCGGCCGGCACGCCGAGCAGCTTTTCCGCACGCACGGCGGCAAGGAGCTCGGCGACGGGGATCTTCGACTTGATGCCGAGCATCAGGCCCTCGCCGCGCACGTCCTCGATGATCTCGGGGAAGCGGTCCTTCAAGGCCGCAAGGCCTTGGCGGAAGACGAGGGCGACGTCGCGCACATGCTCAAGGAAGCCTTCTTCCAGCACCACGTCCAGCACGGCGTTGCCGACGGCCATGGCGAGCGGATTGCCGCCATAGGTGGAGCCGTGCGTGCCGGCGACCATGCCGGAGGCTGCCTCGCCCGTGGCAAGGCAGGCGCCCATGGGGAAGCCGCCGCCGATGCCCTTGGCGACCGCCATGATATCCGGCGTGACGCCCGACCATTCATGGGCGAAGAGGCGGCCGGTGCGGCCGACGCCGGACTGCACCTCGTCGAGGATCAGCAGGAGGCCGTATTCGTCGCAGAGGCCGCGCAGCTCCTGCAGGAACTCCTTGGGCACGGGACGGATGCCGCCCTCGCCCTGCACCGGCTCGATGAGGATGGCCGCCGTCTCCTCGGTGATCGCGTCCTTGACGGCGGCGATGTCGCCGAAGGGGACCTTGAGGAAACCGGGCGCCTTGGGGCCGAAACCCTCGATATACTTCTCCTGCCCGCCGGCCGCGATGGTGGCGATGGTGCGGCCATGGAAGGCGCCGTCGAAGGTGATGATGTGGAACTTGCCGGGATGGCCCTTGGCGAAATGGTAGCGCCGCGCCGTCTTGATCGCGCATTCCAGCGCCTCGGCGCCGGAATTGGTGAAGAACACCTTGTCGGCGAAGGTGGCCTCCGTCAGGCGGCGGCCGAGGCTTTCCTGGCCGGGCACCTCGTAGAGGTTCGACAGGTGCCAGACCTTGTCGGCCTGGTCTTTCAGCGCGGCGACGAGATGGGGATGGGCATGGCCGAGCGAGGTGACGGCGACGCCGGCGGCGAAATCGAGATATCGCTCTCCCTTCTCGTCGAACAGCCAGACGCCCTCCCCGCGCGTGAACCGGAGCGGTGCACGCAGATAGGTTTCATAGAGCGGCGCGGCATCGGCCATGGCGCGGTTCCTTCGAAAAGAGATGCGGAAAACGGGTCCTGGGCTTGACTTTTCCGGATACCGGAAAAATCAAAAGCCGCCTTTCGGCGGCATGCGGGCACTATCCGCATTTCGCCCGGGCCTGTCAACAAAATCGCGGCCTCAAACGGCGCTGAACCTCCCGCAAGGTGAGGATTCGCGGCGCATCGGGAGGTGTCGCTATCGAGTCACACCCGACCAGCAAGTTGGGGAAAACCTCGAAATCGATTCGCGCCGATTCCCGCGACTCTTGTCACGGAGTCCCCCGGTCTCTAGGTTAAAGACCAATTACTAGACTGCATGCGGCGGAACTAGTCACCAAAGAGTTGAAGGCGTTCAGGTCCCGGACCCGTCCGGGACGCGACGAGGGATTCCCGCATCACGAACGCCGAGCGGAGACGAAAAGCATGAACTGGACAGACGAGCGGGTCGAGAAACTCAAGAAGCTCTGGAGCGAAGGCCTGAGCGCGAGCCAGATCGCCGCCCAACTCGGCGGCGTCAGCCGCAACGCGGTCATCGGCAAGGTGCATCGGCTGAACCTGCCGGGCCGCGCCAAGGCCGGCGGCACGCCGAGCGCCGCCCGCCCGAAGCGCCCGGCAGCGGCAACGCCCCGCCCCTCGGCCTTCCAGGCCCGTCCGGTCGCCGCCCGCGCCGCCGTCCGGCCCGCCGATACGGGCATCGCCAAGGAAGACGCCGACGCCGGCTTCGAAATCCGCAGCGAGCAGCTTCCCGTTCCGGCCAACGGCAACAACGGCGTGGTCGTGCCGATGTCGCGCCGGCTGGAGCTGACGCAGCTCACCGAGCGCACCTGCAAGTGGCCGATCGGCGATCCGCTCAACGACGACTTCCATTTCTGCGGCAACGAGTCCCCGGACAACTCGCCCTACTGCACCTACCACCAGCGCCTCGCCTACCAGCCCTCCGCCGAGCGCCGGCGGATGCGCTGACAGGCACCGACGCGGAATGAGATGCGGGCCCGGAAGGGCCCGTTTTCGTTTGGGGCGTTCGGACGAGGTGCGAAGGCGGTGGCGCTTCGCAGTCTTCCGACTTCCTCTCCTACTCGTCCTTTCCGCACCCCCACCGCCCGGCCCACATCCTGCGCCCTTTCCTCTCATCCTCGCTCCCTCTCCTTCGTCATCCTCGGGCTTGACCCGAGGATCCACGCGTCACGGCATGAGCGGAGTTTGCGGTCTGGATCCTCGGGTCAAGCCCGAGGATGACGAACGAGAGGTGAGGGAGACCAAAACGCGAAACGGGCCCCGCTGGGCCCGCTTGCCTCCCCGAAACGAATGGCCAGCTCAGGCTTCCAGCGAATAGCCGGCGCCGCGGACGGTGCGGATGACGTCTTGCATGCCCGCGAAATTGAGGGCCTTGCGCAGGCGCCCGACATGGACGTCGACGGTGCGCTCGTCGACATAGATGTCGTGGCCCCAAACGCCGTCGAGGAGCTGGGAGCGCGAGAAGACGCGGCCGGGTGAGGTCATCAGGAACTCCAGAAGCCGGAATTCCGTCGGGCCGAGGCGCACCTCGCGGGTGCGGCGATGGACGCGGTGCGTCTCGCGGTCGAGCTCGATGTCACCGCAGCGCAGCACCGTCGAGACGACCTCGGGCTTGGCCCGGCGCAGCATGGCGCGCACGCGGGCGACCAGCTCGGGCGTCGAGAAGGGCTTCACGACATAATCGTCCGCGCCGGTGGCAAGGCCCCGCACGCGCTCGCTCTCCTCGCCGCGCGCCGTCAGCATGATGATCGGCAGGCGCTCGGTCTCCGGCCGCTGGCGCAGGCGCCGGCAGAGTTCGATGCCGGAAACGCCCGGCAGCATCCAGTCGAGGATGAGCAGGTCCGGCATGCGCTCCTGCAACCGCATCTCGGCCTCGTCGCCGGAAAGGATCGTATCGACCTCGAAGCCCTCGGCTTCGAGGTTGTAGCGCAGAAGGACGCTCAGCGCCTCCTCGTCTTCCACCACCGCGATTCTCGGCACCATGGGCGCGTCCCTTACTCGGAGGCTTCGGAAAGGTCGGCAGCGACCACCGACGTGGAGGTGTCGTCCTTCGGGCGCTCGCCCTCGGGCTGCGAGCCCGTCGCCATGTAATAGATGGTCTCGGCGATGTTGGTCGCATGGTCGCCGATGCGCTCGATGTTCTTGGCGCAGAACAGGAGGTGCGTGCAGGGCGTGATGTTGCGCGGATCCTCCATCATGTAGGTGAGCAGCTCGCGAAACAGCGAGGTGTAGATCGCGTCGATCTCGTCGTCGCGCTCGCGGATCGCCTTCGCCTTGTCGACCGAGCGGGTCGCATAGACGTCGAGCACTTCCTTGAGCTGCATCAGGGCGAGCTCGGCGAGATGCTCGAGGCCGCGGGCGAGCGTACGCGGCATGCCTGAGCTCTGCACGGCGATGACCCGCTTGGCCGTGTTCTTGCCGAGGTCGCCGACGCGCTCCAGCTCGGCGGCGATGCGGATGGCGCCCATGATCTCGCGCAGGTCCGCGGCCATCGGCTGGCGTTTGGCGATGGTGACGATCGCCTTCTCGTTGATCTGCCGCTCGGCATTGTCGAGGATGATATCCTCGGAAATGACCTTCTGGGCCAGCGCCGCGTCCGTGGTGACGAGGGCGCGGACGGAATCGGCGACCATCTGCTCGGCGGTGCCGCCCATCTCGGAGATACGGCGGGAGAGGTACTTCAGTTCTTCGTCATAGGCGGAGACGATATGGGAGGGGGCCATGGTTCTGTCCTTGATGCGCGCGGGTTCGAGGATATGGGCGTCAGCCGAAGCGGCCCATGATGTAGTCCTGCGTGCGCTGGTCGTCCGGGTTGGTGAACATCTTGTCGGTGTCGTTCTCCTCGACGAGGTTGCCGAGGTGGAACATGGCGGTACGCTGCGAGACGCGGGCCGCCTGCTGCATCGAATGCGTCACGATGACGATGGTGAAATTGGCGCGCAGCTCGTGGATCAGTTCCTCCACCTTGGCGGTGGCGATGGGGTCGAGCGCCGAGCAGGGCTCGTCCATCAGGATGACCTCGGGGCTGACGGCGACGGCCCTGGCGATGCACAGGCGCTGCTGCTGGCCGCCGGAAAGGCCCGTGCCGCTTTCCTGCAGGCGGTCCTTCACCTCGTTCCACAGGCCCGCCTTCTGCAGGCTCTGCTCGACGATGGCGTCCATGTCGGCCTTGGCTTTCGCAAGGCCGTGGATGCGCGGGCCGTAGGCGACGTTCTCGTAGATCGATTTCGGGAACGGGTTCGGCTTCTGGAAGACCATGCCGACACGCGCGCGCAGCTCGACCACGTCGATTGCCGGGTCGTAGATGTCGTCGCCGTCGAGCGTGATGCGGCCGGTGACGCGGCAGCCGTCGATCGTGTCGTTCATGCGGTTGAGCGTGCGCAGGAACGTCGACTTGCCGCAGCCGGACGGGCCGATGAGGGCCGTCACGGTGTTTTCGCGCACATCGAGATTGACGTCGTAGAGCGCGCGCTTCTCGCCGTAATAGACCGAAACGTCCCTGCCGATCATCTTGTAGGAAATGTCGTTCATTTTTCCGTCCAGCGCTTTCTCGACTGCGGCTTCTGACATGATGTTCATCTGACGGGTCCTTTTACCAGCGCCGTTCGAAGCGGCGGCGCAGCAGGATCGCGCCGACGTTCATGAGGATGAGGAAGAGAAGGAGCACGATGATGGCGCCCGACGTGCGCTCCACGAAGGCGCGCTCGGCCTCGTTCGCCCACATGTAGATCTGCACCGGAAGGGCCGTCGCCGGATCGAGCGGCGTTGCCGGAACGTCCGCCACGAAGGCGACCATGCCGATGAGGAGGAGCGGCGCGGTTTCGCCGAGCGCATGGGCAAGGCCGATGATCGTGCCGGTGAGGATGCCCGGCATGGCGAGCGGCAGGACGTGGTGGAACACGGTCTGCATCTTGGAGGCGCCGAGGCCGAGGGCCGCCGCGCGGATCGACGGCGGCACCGCCTTCAGCGCCGCGCGGGTCGCGATGATGATGGTCGGCAGCGTCATCAGCGTCAGCACCAGGCCGCCGACGAGGGCCGCCGAGCGCGGGAAGCCGGCGAAGTTGACGAAGACGGCAAGGCCGAGCAGGCCGTACACGATGGACGGCACGGCCGCGAGGTTGTTGATGTTCACCTCGATCAGGTCGGTGAGGCGGTTCTTCGGCGCGAACTCCTCCAGGTAGATCGAGGCGGCGACGCCGATCGGCAGCGAGAGCGCCAGCACGATCAGCATCATGTAGAGCGAGCCGACGAGCGCGACGCCGACGCCGGCGGCCTCCGGGCGGCTGGAGGCGCCGTTGACGAAGAGGCCGGTGTTGAAGTGCTTGGAGAGCGCGCCGCTTTCGGCGAGCTGGTTCATCCAGCCGACCTGCCTGTCGGAGATCTTGCGGTCCTTCTCCGGCACGTCGAGGTTGATCTGGCCCTTGAAGGCGGAATCGAGGTCGCCGGAGGCGAGGAACGTCACGTCGCGCGTCGTGCCGATGATCGACGGATCGGCGACGACGAGGTCGCGGAGCTGGGTGCGCACGCTGTCCGAGATCAGGCCGTTTACCGCCTTGAGGCCGGCCCGGTCCTTCTCGTCGACGCCGAGCACCTTCGCGAGCGCATTGCGGGCGACGACCGGATAGTTGGCCGAGACGAGCTTCTGCGGGTTGGCGGCGCGCTCATTGTCCTTGTCGATGACCTGTTCGGAGAATGCGACCGGAATGGTGATCATCGACTGCTGGAAGGCCGTGTAGCCCTTGGAGACCACGGAGAACAGGAGGAGGAACAGGAAGAGAAGGCCGAAGCCGATGGCGGCCATGCCGTAGAAGCGGAAGCGGCGTTCGGCGGCGTAGCGGCGGCCGAGGCCGATATCGCGGCGCCCGGGCCGGGCGGAGATGCCGATGGGGCTCGTGGAAGACATGGGGGAGACCTGGCTCATTCGTACTGCTCCCGGTATTTGCGCACGATGTAGAGGGCGTAGATGTTGAGGCAAAGCGTGATGACGAAGAGCGTGATGCCGAGCGCGAAGGCCACCAGCGTCTGCGGCGAGGTGAATTCGAGGTCGCCCGTCAACTGGTTGACGATCTTCACCGTCACCGTCGTCATCGGCTCGAAGGGGTTGAGCTGCATGCGGGCGGCGACACCGGCTGCGAGCACCACGATCATGGTCTCGCCGATGGCGCGGGAGGCCGTCATCAGGAGGGCACCGACGATGCCCGGCAGGGCGGCCGGCAGGATGACGCGCTTGATCGTCTCCGAGCGCGTGGCGCCGAGGCCGAGCGAGCCGTCTCGCAGCGCCCGCGGCACGGCGGTGATGATGTCGTCCGACAGCGAGGAGACGTAGGGGATCAGCATGATGCCCATGACGAAGCCGGCCGTCAGCACGCTCTGCGCCTGGATGAAACTCGCATAGTTGCCGGTGGCAAGGCCGTTGAGCTGGGCCGAGATGTCGCGCAGGAACGGGCCGACCGTGACCATGGCGAAGAAGCCGTAGACGATGGTGGGGATGCCGGCGAGGACCTCGAGGAGCGGCTTTGCCACCGAGCGCAGCGTGCGCGAGGCGTATTCCGACATGTAGACGGCGGCGAAGAGGCCGACGGGCACGGCGACCAGCATGGCGACGAAGCCGATATAGAGCGTGCCGGCAAGGAGCGGGACGAGGCCGAACTGGCCGGCGGAAGCGGCAGCGCCCGCCGCCGCGAAGCGCGGGTCCCAGACGGTGCCGAAGAAGAACTCCCAGGCCGGAACCCGGTTGAAGAAATGGATGGCTTCCGTGAGCATCGAGGCGACGATGCCGATCGTCGTCAGGATGGCGATGGAGGAGGCGGCGAGGAGGCCGGCGAGCATCACGCCCTCCACCCGGTTTCGCGCCCGGAACTTCGGCGCGATCATCCGGTAGGAGAAGAACGCCCCGGCGAGCGCGACGAGGACGACAAGGGCCGAGCGGAGGAGACCGCTCGCCACCGTCATGCGGTTGAGCGTGTCGGCGGAGGTCAGCATGTAGGGCGCCGGGTCGGCGGCGAGCGGCACGCCCTTGGCGGCCAGCACCGTGCGGGCGGCGGAGCCGTCGGCAAACAGCGCCGTTCGCTCTTCCGCCGACAGCAGCGAGAGGCCGCGGGAAATGGCGCCAATCATGTTGTAGTCGAGGTTCTGCGTCGCCTGCGGCTCGGCCTTGACCTCTTCGGGAAAGCCGTCGCGCACGGTCGAGCCGATATAGATCGGGCTTGCGACGATCCAGACCAGCAGCACGAGGACCGCCGGAAGCACGGACCAGACGGCGACGAAGGCACCGTAGTAGCCCGGCCGGGAATGCAGGCTGGACGCCTTGCCGCCGGCAAGCGCACCGGCGCGCCAGCTGCCTGCCAGATATCCCATGACGCCGATGCCGGCGACGACGAGCAGAAGAAGGGACACACTCATTTCGGACATTCTCCCGGCGAGAGCGGCCGGCGCGACACCCGTGAAGGATAGCCGCGCCGGCCAGGGCAGATTACATGATCTTGCCGTCGGTGAAGGCCTTGCGGACCTCCTCGCGCTCGGCGTCGGGGGCCGGAACGAGGCCGTATTCGGCAAGCGGGGAGTCGGGGCCGATCATGTCGTCGCTGGTGAAGAACTCGACATAGTCCTTCAGGCCCGGGATGACGCCGAGATGCGCCTTCTTGACGTAGAAGAACAGCGGGCGGGAAACCGGATATTCGCCCGAGGCGATGGTCTCGACCGAAGGAACGATACCGCTCACGGTGGCGACCTTCAGCTTATCGGCGTTGTTCTCGTAGAAGGAGAGGCCGAAGACGCCGATGCCGGACTTGTTGGCGGCGATGCGGGCCAGCGTTTCCGTGTAGTCGCCGTCGATGTCGATGGCCAGGCCATCCTTGCGCACGGCGACGCACTTGGCATGCTGGGCGTCCTTCTCGGCGACGGCGGCCTTGATCACCTCGGCAGCGCCGGAGGCTTCGCAGCCGGCCGCCAGCACCTTCTCCTCGAAGACTTCGCGCGTGCCGTGCTTCTCACCCGGGATATAGGCGGCGATCTCGGCGTCCGGCAGGTCCTTGTTGACCTCCGACCACTTCTTGTAGGGGTTGGCGACGAGCTTGCCGTCGACGACGACCTCGGCGGCGAGCGCGAGGTAAAGGTCCTTCGGCTCCAGCTTCAGATCGGCATTGCCGGCGTCCGTGGCGAAGACGATGCCGTCATAGCCGATCTTGACTTGCTGGATCTCGGTCACGCCGGCAGCCTTGCAGGCCTCGACTTCGCTGTCCTTGATCGCGCGCGAGGCGTTGGCGATGTCGATGGTGTCCGGGCCGACGCCCTTGCAGAATTCCTTGAGGCCGCCGCCCGTGCCGCCGGATTCGACGATCGGCGTCTTGAAGTCCGGATAGGTCTCGCCGAACGTCTCGGCGACGATCTTGGCATAGGGAAGAACGGTGGAGGAGCCGGCGATCTGGATCTGGTCGCGGGCGACGGCAACGCCTGCGAAGGCGGCGGAAGCGACAAGCGCCGCGGCAGTGAGCTTAAGAGATTTCATCTGGGGTCTCCCGAAGAGGACGTGTGTTGGAAGCGCTCGTTTCGCGCTCTCTGCCGTTGACCGGCGGCCTCTGTCTAAACCCCGATCGCCATTGCTTTTATGTCAGTTCGACGAAACATTTGTGACAGGCCAAGCATCTGGAAATACTTGCGAATTTCCAGAGCCGCAACGAAACCCGGACGGTATGTGTCAGAATTTGACGGTAAAGACCGTGCCCTTGCCGAGCTCGGACTTCACCACGAGGCGCGCCTTGTGGCGCGTCAGGATGTGCTTGACGATGGCAAGGCCGAGGCCGGTGCCCTTCCTGGACCGGCTCGCCTCCACGTTGACGCGGTAGAAGCGCTCGGTGATGCGCGGCACATGCTCCGGCGGAATGCCGGGGCCGTAGTCGGTGACGGAAAGCTCGACGGGCGCCTCGCCTCCGCCGGTGAGCACGACATCGACCCGCTTGCCCTCCTGCCCGTATTTGCAGGCGTTCTCGATGAGGTTCTCGAAGACCTGGACCAGCTCGTCACGGTCGCCGTTGACGGTGACCGGACGGTCCGGCAGGTGCAGCGCCACCTCGACGCCGAGATCACCGGCGAGCGGCTGGAGGCTGTCGCGCACATGACCGAGGAGCGGCACGAGGTCCACCGTCTGGTCCGGCGCAAGGTTGGAGCGCAGTTCGAGGCGCGAGAGCGAGAGCAGGTCGTCGACGAGGCGGCTCATGCGCGTCGCCTGCTCGTGCATGATGGCGAGGAAGCGTTCGTGGGCCTTCAGGTCGTTCTTCGCCGGGCCCTGCAGCGTCTCGATGAAGCCGCGCAGCGAGGCGAGCGGCGTGCGCAGCTCGTGGCTGGCATTGGCGACGAAATCCGAGCGCATGCGCTCGATGCGGCGGGCCTGCGAGACGTCGCGGAAGGTGAGCAGCCAGAGCGGCTCGCCCCTGCGGTCGGCAAGCGGGGCGATGCGCACGACATAGACCGTCTCGGAGGGCAGGCGCTCGGCATGCTCCGTCTCGCGCGGCTGGCCGGAGGCGATGGCCTCGCGCACCATGTCGAGGATGCCGGGGGCGCGGATGCGGCCGGCAAGGTCGCCATTGCGCGGGATGGGGCCGAAGACGGCTTCCGCCGCGCGGTTCTGCAAAAGGACGGCCTCGCTTGCGGAAAGGAGCAGCGCGGGGGCGTCGAGCGCGCCGAGAACGGCGGCGATGGCCATGCGCTCCTCCGCAGCCCGGTCCGGCTCGGCAGGCGCTGCGGCAACGGGCACGGCGGCCCGCTGCTCGGCTTCCGCCGCGCGCCGCTCCACGCGCAGCAGGCCCGCGATGACGAGGAGCAGCACCGCGAAGGAGGCCCAGCCGAGATGCATGCCCGAAAGCCACATCATGAAGCCGACGAAGACGGCGGAGGCGATGAGCACCCGCTCCCCCCACAGTTGCGCCGCCAGCCAGCCGAAGACCGTCCGCTGATCCGTCACCGCCGCCCATTCCCTCGCCAGCATCGCACCCTCCGCGCCTCCACCGATTCCCGATGGATAGCGCGGCTTCGTGACATGTTTTTCACGGCGCGCTTGAATTCGCAATGCGGTTATGGCCACCTGCGGCCATGCGGCGCTCGCCGCCTCTTGGTGTTTCGAGGAGCAGACGATGGCGGAGAAGGCGGAAAGCCGGGCGGTGGAGCTGGATATCCACGACAAGAAGCGGGTGTTCGACATCGACGATCCGAAGCTGCCGGACTGGATCTCGGAAAAGGCCTTCGGCTCCGACGACTATCCCTACGACAAGAAGCTTGCCAACAAGGAATACGAGAAGACGCTGAAGCTGCTGCAGATCGAGTTGGTCAAGGTGCAGTTCTGGCAGCAGAAGACGGGACAGCGGGTGATCGCCGTGTTCGAGGGGCGGGATGCCGCCGGCAAGGGCGGGGCGATCCACGCCACCTCCTCCTACATGAACCCGCGCTCGGCGCGCGTGGTGGCGCTCACCAAGCCGACGGAGACCGAGCAGGGGCAATGGTACTATCAGCGCTATGTCGCGACCTTCCCGACCGCCGGCGAATTCGTGCTCTTCGACCGCTCCTGGTACAACCGCGCGGGCGTCGAGCCCGTCATGGGCTTCTGCACGAAGGAGCAATACGAGAAATTCCTGGAGGAGACGCCGCGCTTCGAGGAGATGGTCGTTTCCGAGGGCATCCACTTCTTCAAGTTCTGGCTCAATATCGGCCGCGAGATGCAGTTGAAACGCTTCCACGACCGCCGGCACGATCCGCTAAAGATGTGGAAGCTCTCGCCGATGGACATCGCCTCGCTCAGGAAATGGGGCGACTACACGGACAAGCGCGACCGCATGCTGAAGGAAACCCACACGGACCATGCGCCCTGGACCGTGGTGCGCGCCAACGACAAGCGCCGCGCGCGCATCAACGTCATCCGCCACATCCTGACCTCGCTCGACTATGACGGCAAGGACAGGAAGGCGATCGGCGCGGTCGACGACAAGATCCTCGGCTCCGGCCCCGGCTTCGTCAGATAGGACCGGCGCCGGTCATTCGCCCGGCAGGATGCGCACGCCGTAGAGATAGACGCTGGCATTGCCGCCGGCGATATCGCTGTTGAGCAGGAGATGCCCCGGCTCGCTCGGCGAGAGCGAGCGGTCGAACGTCACCTGGAACAGGATGTCCGTGCGCTCCGACACCGTGAAGCGGTGGCGGCCGCAGCCGCCCATGGTGGAGAAGTCGCATTCGACGGTGACCTGCACCGGCTTGCCGTTTGCCGACTGCACGGTGAGCGCGACCGTCGAATTCTTGCCGCCGAGTTCGCCAAGCACTTCGGGCGAGACCTCGATGCGCACCGCCCCGTCCCGGTCGGGATCGGTGGAGGTGATGCGCGCGGCCGGGCCCTCGCCCGTGCCGACCTGCTCGAAGCGGCCCGCCGCGCCGGCCGACAGCTTGTCCATGTCGCCCGGCGAGAAGACCGCGCGCCAGTCGGCGGTGAAGCGGTTCTGCGTGTCGAGCGCCTTCTTGACCGGGTCGTCACCGGAGAAATCCTCGCCGGAAACCCGGGCGGGCGGAATGGAATCGTCCGCATCGCCGCGAAGGTCGGCAAGCAGCCCGCTCGTCTGCACCCACCAGGCAAGCGCCCCGAAGGCGGCGATCAGCGTGGCGACGACCAGCAGGAAGGAGAAGAGGCGGCCGCGGCGCCTGCGCGCCTTCGCCACCCTTTCGGGCCGGATATCCGCCGGCCCGCCCGAGGCCTTGCCGGATGCGGGCCTGGCGGCTGCGGCACCGCCCGCGGAAAAGCCGTCCGCGCGCTCCGGGCGGATCGCGCCGATATCGCCGGTTCCGCCGGCCGGCCGGCCGGCATCGTCGCGCCGTTCGCCTTCCAGCGTCGGCTCGGACCGTTCGGCGCGCAGCGCGGGTTCCGCCCGGGCCTCGGCGACCGGCTCGGCGCGGACCGCGCTTTCGGCGGCGGCAAGACGGGCGCGCTCCTCCGTCTCGATCTCGCGGATCGTCGCCTCCAGCCGGTGGCGCTGGGCGGCCATCGTCTCGGGATCGTTGATTTCCTGCTTGCGCAAGCCGGCTTCGAGCGCATGGCGCGCCGACTGGTAGATCCGCGCCCGCACCTCGGCATTGGCACGCTCGGAGCGCGCCAGCGCGTTTCTGATTGCCGTCTCCAGTCCGCTCACATCCGACCCTTCTGCGGGAGCCGCCTCATGGCCGCTACGATACTTCTGTGGAAAGAGCCCTGCTTTCCGGCTTTTGTTAGGTTTTGCGTAACGTTTGACGCGAATTTGCGCAAGCCTTCCGGCCGAACCGCCCGGCCTTCTCCGGGGATAAGCACCTGCCCCGAGGCGATGAGACCGCCGGCACCTGCCCGGCAGGCCGGCATGCGGGCTTGCCGAAGCCGTCACGGCAAACCGCCTCCCCGCCGATCGGCGCACCATTGCGTTTGCAGGAACGCACCGAAGCTCACCGATCCACGCCCGTATCGCCTCTTTTCAGACCCGTTGCACGCTGCTATGGTTTTGACGTTTTCGTAAACGTCAAAAACAGACAGGATTTCCCCTCCATGGCCCTGCCCGCGATCCTCAAGGACAAGCTGCGCCTGCCCGTCGTCGGCGCGCCGCTCTTCATCGTCTCGCATCCTGCGCTGACGCTGGCGCAATGCAAGGCGGGCATCATCGGCGCCTTCCCGGCGCTGAATGCCCGGCCCGAATCGCAGCTCGACGAATGGCTGGCGGAAATCACGGAGGGCCTTGCCGCGTACGATGCGAAGAACCCGGACCGCCCGGCCGCGCCCTTCGCCGTCAACCAGATCGTCCACCGTTCCAACAAACGGCTGGAGCACGACCTTGCGATGTGCGTGAAATACAAGGTGCCGGTCGTCATCTCCTCGCTCGGCGCCGTGCCGGAGGTGAATGCGGCGATCCATTCCTATGGCGGTATCGTGCTGCACGACGTCATCAACAACCGCCATGCGAATTCGGCGATCCGCAAGGGCGCGGACGGTCTGATCGCGGTCGCCGCCGGTGCAGGCGGCCATGCCGGCACGCTCTCGCCCTTCGCGCTCGTGCAGGAGATCCGCGAATGGTTCGACGGGCCCCTCCTCCTTTCCGGCGCGATCGCGACCGGCGGGGCGATCCTCGCGGCTGAGGCGATGGGCGCGGACATGGCCTATATCGGCTCGCCCTTCATCGCGACGGAGGAGGCGCGCGCGAGCGATGCCTACAAGCAGACGATCGTCGACAGCGCGGCCGCCGACATCGTCTATTCCAACTATTTCACCGGCATCCACGGCAACTACCTGAAGCCTTCCATCGCCGCCGCCGGCATGGACCCCGACCACCTGCCGGAAGCCGATCCCTCCAAGATGGATTTCGACAAGGCGACGACCGGCGCCAAGGCCTGGAAGGACATCTGGGGCTGCGGCCAGGGCATCGGCGCCGTCAAGGCGATCGGCCCGGTGGAAGACCTCGTCGCCCGGCTCGAACGCGAATACGACGCCGCAAAGGCCCGCATCACCGCCAGCTGAACCGGCCATTTCGCGGCATCGCACGGGAAAAATGCGGAAGTTCAAACTCCCCGCTTGAAATCTCCCGCCATTGCGGTTATCAGCGCACCCATTCCGGTCCCGACATGCTTCGGGACCGCTGGAAGCCGCTTTAGCTCAGTCGGTAGAGCACATCATTCGTAATGATGGGGTCAGGTGTTCGAGTCACCTAAGCGGCACCACTTCCTTTCCGATCTCCCTGCCTTGACCGCCCACCGGGACTCGGACATTGCTGCGCGCATGAAATTCTTGGCCATTTCGGGAAGTGCGCGGCGGGCGTCCACCAATACGGCGATGCTGCGCGCCTTGCAGGCTGCCGCGGGGCCGGACCATGCCGTCGTGCTTCATGACGGGGTCGGGATGCTGCCGGTCTTTTCGCCGGATCTCGAGGGCGAGGCGCTGCCGGCGGCGGTCGCCGAGCTTGCCAGGGCCGTGGCGGAGGCGGACGGGGTGATCATCGCCAGCCCCGAATATGTGCGCTCCATTCCCGGCGGCATGAAGAACGCCATCGACTGGCTGGTCTCACGCGAGGAGCTGGTCGCCAAGCCCATCGTGCTCGCCCATGCCTCCCATCGCGGCGACGACATGCTGCAGCAGTTGCGCATCGTGCTCGCCACGGTAAGCGCGCGGTTCAACGAGGAGATTTTCCTGCGGTTCCGGCTGATGGCGCTGTCGCCGGAGGAGATCGCCGCCCGCCTTGCGGAAGAGGCTGCCGTCGGCGAGATGCGCGCGTTCCTCAACGGCTTTTCCCGTTTCTGCGCGGAAGGCTGAGGGCGTCAGCCGACGTTGCGCTCCGGATCGCGCCGCGCGGGGAGATTCGTCGTTTCGTCGAGGAGGATGGTCGGCTGGTCGCTCGTCTCCAGGTCCCGGATCCATTCACGCCAGATCGCGACCAGAAGGGCCATCAGCACGGGACCGATGAAGAGGCCGACGAAGCCCATGGTCTTCACCCCGCCGATGAGGCCGAAGAAGGTGGGCAGGAAGGGCAGCTTGATCGGCCCGCCGACGAGGCGCGGGCGCAGCGTCTTGTCGACGATGAAGAGCTCGACCGAGCCCCAGGCGAGCAAGGCAAGGCCCGCGACGAGCGAGCCGCTGGAGACGAGATAGACCGAGACCAGCGTGAAGGAGAGCGGCGCGCCGCCGGGAAAGAGCGCCATCAGGCCCGTCAGCACGCCGAGCGTGACGGCGGACGGCACGCCGGCGATCCAGTAGGCCGTGCCGAGCACGATGCCCTCGCCGATGGCGATCAGCGTCATGCCCGTGACCGTGGAGCTGATCGTCGCCGGCACGATGCGGGAGAAGCGCTCCCAGCGCATCGGCAGGATGCGCTCGCCGAGCCGATCCACCTGGGCGGCGAAGGCCTGGCCGTCGCGATAGATGAAGAACAGCGCGATCAGCATGAAGAGCATGGCGAGCAGGAGGTTGAAGGCCTTGCCGCTGGCCGCCAGCGCCACGCGGTAGATATTGCCGATATGCGCGCCGCTGACGATCTGCGTCAGCTCGCCGATCGCGCCCGGATGATCGAGGAAACGCGTCCACTGCATGTCGAGCCAGCCGCCGATGACGGGCAGCGCGCGGATCCAGTCGGGTGTCGACGCGCCGGTGCGGTTCGTCTGCACCGCCCAGCCGATCCAGTCGCGAATCTCGTGGAAGGCATAGGTGGAGGCAAAGAGGATGGGCCCGACGATGAAGCCGAGGATGAGGAGGATCGCGATGGAGGCGGCCAGCGTGCGCCGGCCGTTCACCCGCGCCAGAAGCCGCGTATAGAGCGGCCAGCTCGCAAAGGCGATGACGAGCGCGGCCAGCACCGGCACGACGAAGCCGTGGAAGAAATAGATGCCGGCGAGCACGACGAGGACGAGCAGCCAGCGCGCAGCCGAAACGGGCGAAACCAGCGCGGCTCCACTGGCGCGCGCGGCGCCCAGAAGCCGAGGCTCGTTTCTACGATGATCCGAATGCAGCAAACGCGTCTACTCCCTTGAGGCCGGCGCCCCGGGCCCGGACCACCAAGATAAGGTGTAACTGAAGAATGTTAAACATATGCGCGCCTTTTTATGCCGAGGCGCGGTGAGACGTCGCAGGGTTGGGCGCGCGCATCGCTTATTGACGTTTACGTCAATGCAATATAGCGATGACGCTTGATGGCGCCCGTCAAAAGCATCATCTTGTCCGGATCGGCGGGTTGGAGGACCTTCCGGTGCGGCGCGGGACGGACGGGTGCCAGCACCCAACGAGGAGGAGAGACATGTCGGCCACAGTTCAGGACCCTTCCACGCAATCGTCCGGCCGTTTCTGGCTCGCCTCCTACCCGGAAGGCGTGGCAGCCGATCTTGCTCCCCTGCACCATTCGTCGATCGGCGCGCTCGTCGAAAGCTGCTGCGAACAATACGCCGACCGCCCCGCCTTTACCAGCATGGGCAAGACGCTGACCTTCCGCGAATTCGGCGCGGCCTCGGCAGGCATCGCCGCCTGGCTGCAGGCCCGGGGCCTTCAAAAGGGCGACCGCGTCGCCGTGATGATGCCGAACGTCCTGCAGAACCCGGTCATCATCTTCGGCATCCTGCGCGCCGGCCTCGTCGTGGTGAACGTCAACCCGCTCTATACGCCGCGCGAACTGGAGCACCAGTTGAAGGATGCGGGCGCCAAGGCACTGTTCGTGCTGGAGAATTTCGCAAGTACCGTCGCGCAGGTCGTCTCGCGCACCGCCGTGAAGCACGTCGTCGTCGCCACGATGGGCGACATGCTCGGCCTCAAGGGCCTCATCGTCAATCTCGTCGTGCGCAAGGTCAAAAAGCTGGTGCCCGCATGGTCGCTGCCCGGCCATGTCCCCTTCCGGCAGGTGATGGCCGAGGGCGCGCGTTCCGGCGTGAAGGATGCCGGCGTGACGCCGGGCGACACCGCCTTCCTGCAATATACCGGCGGCACGACCGGCGTTTCGAAGGGCGCCGTGCTGACCCACGCCAACCTCCTGTCCAACATGGAGCAGATCAAGCTGTGGATCGAGCCGATCTTCCACGTCAGGAAGCGGCCGGAACAGCTCGTCTTCATCTGCGCGCTGCCGCTCTACCATATCTTCGCGCTGACGGTGAACGGCCTGATGGGCATCGCGCTCGGCGGCCATAACGTGCTGATCGCCAATCCGCGCGACATCCCCGCCTTCGTCAAGGAACTGGGAAAATACCGCGTCCACATCTTCCCGGGCCTCAACACGCTGTTCAACGCGCTGATGAACAATCCGGACTTCGCCAAGCTCGACCTTTCCGGCCTGTTGCTGACGCTCGGCGGCGGCATGGCGGTGCAGCGCCCGGTCGCCGAACGCTGGCAGGCGATGACGGGCTGCGCCATCACCGAGGGCTACGGCCTTTCGGAGACCTCGCCCGTCGCCACCGCCAACCGCTTCGACAGGGCGGAATTCACCGGCACGATCGGCCTGCCGCTGCCCTCCACCGAGATCGACATCCGCGACGATGCCGGCAACGCGCTGCCGCTCGGCGAGGTGGGCGAGATCTGCATCCGCGGGCCCCAGGTCATGGCCGGCTACTGGCAGCGGCCGGACGAGACGGCCAAGGTGATGACCGCGGACGGCTTCTTCCGCTCTGGCGACATCGGCTTCATGACGCCGGAAGGCTTCACTAAGATCGTCGACCGCAAGAAGGACATGATCCTCGTCTCCGGCTTCAACGTCTTCCCCAACGAGGTGGAGGAGGTGGCGATGTCGCATCCGGGCGTCCTCGAATGCGCGGCGATCGGCGTGCCGGACGCCCATTCCGGCGAGGCGGTCAAGCTCTTCGTGGTGAAGAAGGACCCCGCCCTGACGGAAGCGGACGTGAAGGCCCATTGCGCGGCGAACCTGACGAACTACAAGCGGCCGAAATTCGTGGAACTCCGCGACGAACTGCCGAAATCCAACGTCGGCAAGATCCTGCGCAAGGACCTTCGCGGGTGAAGGCGCAGGAATTAAACCGATTTAGTTTTTTGCACCGATCGGCGTTTGCGGGCTTGATTTGCGGGGGGCAAAGCGACTAGCTAACGGCATCCTCCAAAGGCCGAAGGAACACGCCGATGAAAGCGCTTGTCGAAAAGCTGAAAACCATCGTCCGCGACACCGATGCCACGGACATCCGGGCGGCGTTCGCGGCCGATCCCGCCCGCTTCTCCCGCTACAGCACGACATTCGAGGACTTCCTCTTCGACTATTCCAAATGCGCGGTGAACGACGCCGTGCTGGATGCGCTGGAGGAACTGGCGAGGGAAGCCGGCGTCGAGAAGAAGCGCGACGCGATGTTCGCCGGCGAGATCATCAACATCACCGAGGAGCGCGCCGTGCTGCACACGGCGCTGCGCAACCGCGCCAACACGCCGGTGCTCGTCGATGGCCATGACGTCATGCCGGACGTCAACGCCGTGCTCGACGCCATGGGCGCCTTTTCCGACAGCATCCGCTCCGGCGCGCTCAAGGGCGCGACGGGCAGGAAGATCACCGACGTCGTCAACATCGGCATCGGCGGCTCGGACCTCGGCCCGGTCATGGCGACGCTGGCGCTCGCGCCCTATCACGACGGCCCGCGCCTTCACTTCGTCTCCAACATCGACGGCGCGCATATCGCCGACACGCTGAAGCTGCTTGCGGCCGAGACGACGCTCTTCATCGTCGCCTCGAAGACCTTCACCACCATCGAGACGATGACGAATGCCGCAACGGCCCGCCGTTTCATCGCCGATGCGCTCGGCGAAGCGGCCGTCGGCAGCCATTTCTGCGCGGTCTCCACGGCGCTCGACAAGGTTTCCGCCTTCGGCATCGACGGCAGCCGCGTCTTCGGCTTCTGGGACTGGGTCGGCGGGCGCTACTCCATCTGGTCGGCCATCGGCCTGCCGCTGATGATCGCCATCGGCAAGGAGAACTTCGCCGAGTTTCTTGCCGGCGGCCATGCCGTCGACAACCATTTCCGCACCGCGCCGATCCGGCAGAACATCCCGATGCTGCTCGGCCTCATCGGCTTCTACCATCGCAACGTGCTGAACTACCCCTCGCGCGCCATCCTGCCCTACGACCAGCGGCTGTCGCGCTTCCCGGCCTATCTCCAGCAGCTCGACATGGAATCGAACGGCAAGTCCGTGACGGTGGAGTCCGAGCCCGTCGAGTTCAAGACCGGCCCCGTCGTCTGGGGAGAGCCCGGCACCAACGGCCAGCACGCCTTCTACCAGCTCATCCACCAGGGCACGTCGATCATCCCGACCGAGTTCATGATCGCGGCGAACGGCCACGAGAAGACCCTTCGCCACCAGCACGAGCTGCTGATCGCCAATTGCCTGGCGCAGTCGGAAGCGCTGATGAAGGGCCGCACGCTCGAAGAGGCGAAGGCGCAGCTCACCGCCAAGGGCATGGACGCGAAGAAGGCCGACAGGATCGCGCCGCACCGGGTCTTTTCCGGCAACCGCCCGTCGATCACCATGGTCTATGACAGCCTGACGCCCTTTGCGCTCGGCCGGCTGATCGCGCTCTACGAGCACCGCGTCTTCGTCGAGGGCGCGCTTTTCAACATCAACTCCTTCGACCAGTGGGGCGTGGAACTCGGCAAGGAGCTGGCGACCGGCCTCCTGCCGGTGGTGGAAGGCAAGGAAAGCGCCGCCGGCCACGATTCCTCGACGGCCGGCCTCGTCGCCGCGCTGCTGAAGGCGACGAAATAGGCCTCAGCGCAGGCTGAGGCGGCGTGCCGCGAAGGCATCGCGCGGCACGCGGGCGAGATTGCCCAGGAATTCCCGCGCGCAGGCGCGCCAGCTATAGGCCATGGCGCGGCCCCGGGCGACGTCCTTCGGGATATCGAGCGCGGCGAGCGCCGCTTCGCGCAGGTCTTCCGACAGCGCGCCCGCCTCGCCGAGCACGTCACGCGGCGCGGTGACCGGGAAGGCGGCGACGGGAACGCCGCTCGCCAGCGCCTCCAGCATGACATTGCCGAAAGTGTCGGTGCGGCTCGGGAAGACGAAGACGTCGGCCGAGGCATAGAGGACGGCAAGCGCCTCGCCGGTCCTGCGGCCGAGGAAATGCACGTCAGGATAGCGCTCACGCAGCACGGCAAGGTCCGGCCCGTCGCCGACGACGACCTTGCTGCCGGGCAGGTCGAGGGCGAGGAAGGCAGGCAGGTTCTTTTCCACCGCCACGCGCCCGACATTGAGGAAGACCGGCCTTGGCAGGCCGAGGTCGCGGCGCTTTACCGGGTCGAACAGCGTTGTATCCACCCCGCGCGACCAGCGCTTGATGCGGCGGAAGCCGCGCGCGGCCATTTCCGCGCCGAGCGAGCGCGTCGCCACCATCATGCCCTCGCCGGCATTATGGAAGCGCCGCAGCCACCAGTAGCTCCAGCTTTCCGGGATGGGCAGGCGCGCGCGGATGAACTCGGGAAAGCGCGTGTGGTAGGCCGTGGTGAAGGGCAGGCGCCGCCGCAGGCAGGCGCGCCGCGCCGCAAGGCCGAGCGGGCCTTCGGTGGCGATGTGGATATAGTCGGGCGCGACCGCGTCGATCTTGGCGAGCACCTGCCGCGCGGAGGCGATGGCGAGGCGGATTTCCGGATAGGACGGCAGCGGCACCGTCGCGAACTTCTCCGACGTCAGGAAGACGATCTCCACCCCCTCCTCCGCCATCGAGCGCGCCAGTTCCTCCAGCGTATGCACCACGCCGTTGAGCTGCGGCCGCCACGCATCCGTGACGACGAGAACGACGGGCGCCCGTCCATCGGGGCGGGCCGGAAGGGGCGAGTCGGGTGCGGTCTGGTCGAGCATGGCCCCTTTGACCATGCGGCGATGACAGGCGGATGAAGGGGCGCCTTACGCCAGCCCGATTTCCTTTGCCCAGGGCGGATTGGCGCCGGCGCGGGAGACGGTGACGGCGGCGGCCCTGGCGCCGAGGGCGAGGGCCTTGGCGATCTGCTCCTCGGAGAGCTTCGCCACCTGCTGCTTGGTGAGGAGGTTCTGCATCTTCAGCGAGGCGAGGACGCCGGCATCGAAGGTGTCGCCGGCCCCGACGGTGTCGACCACCGCCACGCGCTCGCTCGGCACCGTGACCTTGTGGTCCGCCGTATAGCCGACCGCGCCTTCCGCGCCGCGCGTGACGACGACGAGCCTTGCGCCGTGATGCAGCCAGTGGCGGGCAAGCGCATCCTCGTCGCCCTCGAGGCCGAACCAGGCAAGGTCCTCGTCGGAGAACTTCACGATGTCCGCCATCGCCGCCATGCGGCGGATGCGCGCCATATGCGCGTCCTTGTCCTTGATGAAGCCGGGGCGGATGTTCGGGTCGAGCGAGATGACGCGCGTTTCGTGCTCACGCGCCAGAAGCGCCTCGTAGGTGGAGCCGCAGGGCTCGGGGATGAGGCTGATCGCGCCGAAATGGATGGCCTCGCAATCCGCGCCGAGCGCCGGCAGTTCGGCCTCTGTGATCATGCGGCCGGCCGTGCCCTCGTCATAAAAGGCATAGGTCGCGTGGCCGTCGACCAGCTTGACGAAGGCGACGGTGGTGGGGCGCGAGAGCGTCGCGCAATAGCTGTAGTCGACGCCGCTTTCGCCGAGCGTCTTGCGCAATATGTCGCCCATCATGTCGTCGGAAAGGCCGGTGAAGAAGCCGGTCGGCACGCCGAGGCGGCCGAGCGCGATCGCCGTGTTGAAGATCGCCCCGCCGGCATAGGGCGCATAGGCATCCTCGCCGAGCGTCGTCGTCCGCGGCAGCATGTCGATCAGCGCTTCACCACAACACAGGATCATCTTCATTCCCCCATCGACTTTCAATCGATTTAAACGATGACGGCGAAAAGCGCCAGAGGCTTTTACGACGTCGGCAGCTCGGCAACGCCGCCATGGGCGGCGGACCAGGCGAGCGGCGCATCGAAGAAGGCGCCGACCGAGGCGAGCGTCGCGTCGTCGAAGAGCTTTTCCGCCCGCGCGACGGAGAGCACGTCGCGCCAGGTGCCGACATGGTGCAGCCTGACGCCGCCGTTCGCATAGCGGGCCTCGGCCTCCTGGAAGATGCCGTAATAGAAGAGCGCCATGCCGTGATCGACGACGCCGCCGGCCGCGCGGATCGCGTCGATGAAGGTGAACATGGAGCCGCCGACCGTCACGAGGTCCTCGATGACGAGGACGCGCGCGCCCTCGGCCATCACGCCCTCGATCTGCGCGTTGCGGCCGTGGCCCTTCGGCTTCTTGCGCACATAGACCATCGGCAGGCCGAGCCGGTCGGCCAGAAGCGCGGCGAAGGGTATGCCCGCCGTCTCGCCGCCGGCGATGACGTCGAAGCGCTCGAAGCCGGCCTCGCGGGTGATGGTCGCGGCGGCGAAATCCATGATCGCCGAGCGGATGCGCGGATAGGAGAGCAGCTTGCGGCAATCCATATAGACCGGGGATGCCATGCCGGAGGCGAGCTTGTAGGGCTCCTCGGGGCGGAAATGCACCGCCTTGATCTCCCACAGCATGCGGGCCATCAGCTCCGCCATCACGTCTTTGTCCGGAAAGGAATTGGAAAACATCGGCATCTCCCGCTGGCTGTCTTGTCGAGCGCATAGCAGCAAGAGCGGCGGCTTTCCAGCATCCCGGCAACGAAAAAACCCTCCCCGGCGGGCCGGGAAGGGTTTCTGGAGGATCAGACCGGTATCGTCGCTCTCAGGCGGCGCGGCGGGCATCCACGGAGATGAGACCGGGGCCGAAGGCGGCGAGAATGAGGAAACCGCCGGCAATGGTGATGTTCTTCCACATCATCAGGCCGTTGAAGACGGTCAGCAGGCCGTTGGCGCCTTCCGGGAAATCCGGGACGTTGATCGCGCCGCTGTGGAAGACGAGGGCGGTGAAGACGCAGAAGACGGCGAGAAGGTATGCGGTGATCTTCGTCTGGAAGCCGACGAGGATGAAGAGGCCGGTGACGAGCTCGAAGATGCCGGCGAGATAGGCGAGCGCGGTGGCCGCCGGCAGGCCGGCGCCGGCGATCATGCCGGCCGTGCCGGCCGGGTCGACGAGCTTGGGAAAGCCGGACGTGAGGAACATGAGGGCGAGGAGGATGCGGCCGATAAGGATGACGGCGTTCTGGGACATGGATGGCTCCTGGTTGCAGGCGTTTGCGTTGGCCGGAGAAATACCGGGCTTTCCATCGTCAAGATAGACTGGCGTCCGGACGACAGATCGTTCTCTTTTTGTGAACGATGCCGTGCCGCTCTTTTCTGTTGCAAGCGCCGAACAGCTAGGTGAAGATTTCCGCCGGGCGGCCCGCCGGCGGCCGGGGGAAACCGGATATGCACGAGATCAACAAGAGTGCCGCGTTCTGGCGATCCTTTCCGATTTTCGAGGGCTTCGGCAGGGAGACGATCGATGAGGTCGCGTCCATCGCGGCCTACCGCAAATGGCCGGCCGGCACGGTGATCTTCCAGCGCGGCGACGAGGGCGCCTATCTCATCGCGCTCGTCTCCGGCCGTATCAAGCTCTCGCTCCTCACGCCGCAGGGCAAGGAGCTGTCGCTGCGCCAGCTCGAGCCCGGCGCCGTGCTCGGCGAGATGGCGATCCTCGACGGCCAGCCGCGCTCGGCGGATGCGACGGCGGCCGTGGCGACGGAAGGCTATGTCATCGCCAAGCGGGATTTCCTCGATCTTCTGGCGCGCAACCCTTCGGCCGCGCTCGCCACCATCCACTATCTCTGCACCAAGCTGCGCGAGACGACGGAGCAACTGGAGACCATCGCGCTCTACGACCTCGACGCGCGCGTCGCGCGGTTCTTCCTCTCGACGCTGCGCTCCATCCACGGCGAGGACCTGCCGGAGAGCGCCAATCTCCAGCTTCCGCTGAGCCAGACCGAGATCGCCGGCATCCTCGGCGCCAGCCGGCCGAAGATCAACCGCTCCATCCTCGCGCTGGAGGAGGCCGGCGCCATCCGCCGCAGCGACGGCATCGTCCATTGCCATATCGGCCGGCTCCAGGGCATTGCCGAGCCGGATGACGGCTAGCCGTGGCGGCCATGATCGCCAAGCGACAAAGACCCCTTGCCGCCGGCCTCGTGGCGAGCCTTGCCGGCGCGGCGGCGCTCTTCCTTCTCGGCGGGGATGCGCTGGAACGGCAGCGCGAAACCTATTTCGACGCCCTCACCCAGGCCATGCCGGCGCCGGTGAGCGACCGGATCGCCGTCGTCGATATCGACCGAAAGGCCTTCCAGAGCGCGCCGGAGAAGGAATGGACGCGGGCGCAGACCGCCGACCTGATCGACAGGCTTGCCGCCGCAAAGCCGGCGGCCATCGCCTTCGACTTCATCTTCAGCACCGATTGCAGGCCCGACGAGCCGGCGAACGCCGCGCTCGCCGAAGCCATGGGCAGGGTGCCGACCGTGCTCGGCTTCCTCATCGGCGAGACGCCGGATGCCGCGCCGCGCCCCGTTCCAAGGCTCGCCCTGCAACGGCCGGTCGTCGCACCGGATCTCTGGTTCATCGACGGCACGGAAAGTTCCTGCGCCTTCCTTCAGGAGAAATCCGCGGCCGCGGCCGCCGCCTTCCTCGTCGGCGACGAGGATGCGGTGGTGCGCCGCGTGCAGGCCTATGCCATCCTCGGCAATGCGGCCTATCCGACGCTCGGCGTCGAAGCCGCGCGGCTCGCGGCCGGGGCGCATACGCCTATCCTCGGCGGCAACCCACCGTGGCTCCGGCAGGATTCGCGGGTCATCCGGCTCGACGAGGACGGGAGCCTGCGCTTCGTGGCGAGCGGGGCGGCAGGGATCGGCGCGCGCACCCTTTCGGCCGCAGACGTGGTGGCAGGAAGCGTGCCGGCGGAAAGGATCGCCGGCAAGGTGGTGCTGATCGGCAGCAGCCTGCCCAATCTCGGCGGGCTCAGGACCAGCGCCTCCATGCCGCTCGAACCCTCCGTGCAGATCCACGCGGATGTCGCGACCGCAATCCTCACCGACCGCATCCCGACGCGCGGTGCCGCCCTGCCGCCCTTCGAGGCGGGCCTTGCCGCCATCATGGGGGCGCTTGCCGCCTTCGCGGCCTCCCGGCTGCGGCCCATCGGCGCGGCGCTTGCCGGCATCGGCCTCGTTTGCCTCGTCTTCGCCGCCTCGGTGCTGCTCTATATCCGCACGGCGCTGCTTGCCGATGCGCCGGGCGTCGCGCTCATCGTCGCTATCGCCGCGCTCCTGACCGGCCTCCTGCAATATGCCCATGTGCGCCGGGCCGAGGCGACGGCGCGCCAGCGCTTTGCGCAATACCTGCCGCAATCGGTGGTCTCGCGTTATATCGACAATCCGGAGATGGAGCGGGTCGCCGGCGAGGAGCGGCAGGTGACGGCGCTCTTCACCGATATCGAGGGCTTCTCCACGCTCGCCCAGAAGATCGGCCCGCACGACCTCGTCAAGTTGCTCGACATCTACTTTGCCGAGGTGAACGCGCTCGTCGCACGGCACGGCGGCATGGTGGACAAGGTGGTGGGCGATGCCGTCCATGCGCTCTTCAACGCGCCGGACGACCTCGACGGGCATGTCGACAGGGCGATTGCCTGCGCTGGCGAAATCCGCACGCTCACCGAGGAGATGCGCCGCCGCCCCTTTTTCCGCGACAAGGATTTCGGCCGCACGCGCATCGGCGTCGAGACCGGCATGGCCGTGCTGGGGGAAGTCGGCGCCGGCGGCAAGCTCGATTATACGGCGCACGGCGATGCGGTGAACCTTGCCGCACGGCTTCAGGACGCCAACAAGTTCCTCGGCACGCAAATCTGCATCGGCCCGAACGCAGCACAGGAGACGGCCCGGGCGCTCCGCGCCATCGGCAGCCACGAAATCCGCGGCTTCGGCACGATAGACTTGTTCACGCTGGATTAGTGCAGGCCGGCGCTGGCATAGGCCTCGCGGATGCGGGCCTTGCCCCATTGCGTGACGGCGCCGGGGGCCGCGCCCGGCGCCCTGATCTCCACGCCCTCGCCGCGGCCGACCTCTTTCGTCACGCCGCCGCCGGTGACAGTCACGCGACCATGCTCGACGAAGACGGCGAAGACGCCGCGACTGGGACCGGCGAAGAATTTCGTGCCGCGCACGCCGATCATGCCGAAGGCGGTGCGCATGGAAAGATCGATCTTACCGAGGCCTTCCGGCCGGTCGAAGACCATCTGGCCCATGCCGAGCTCGATGGTGCCGCCCTGCCCGGCGATGAAGCTGTCGATGAGAAGTTCCGTCTCGCTGCCGAGGAGGAGGCTCGTGTCGTCGCCGAGGGCAAGTTCGGCAAAGCTCTCACGGCCCGTCGCGACGAAATCGTGGTCCATCAGGCTCGCACCGGCCGTCAGGCCTTCCAGCCGCTCCGCCTGCCGGCGGGTGACCTCACCGGTGACCTCGACGGCCTTGCCGATGACGGCGTTGGCACGGGTCGCGCCGATGCCGAGGCCCGTCAGGGCGAGCACGCCGCCCGCAACGAACAGCCGGCGGCTGAGGAAGAGCGGCTGGAGAGCATCGAGCGTTCGCATCGTCGCGCCTTTCGCGGAACGGGCCGGAAACGGATTGGACCCCAGGCAGGCTCGCGCGTCAATCGCGTGCCCGCCTCCTAAACACTCTTATGCGCCTCTCTTCCCGCCGCTGTTCCCCGCGGAACAGGTCAGCGAATCTCGCCGGCCTGCGGGCCCCAGGTATCCGTCATGGCAAAGCCGTTCGCCAGCGGGTCGGTCGGGTCGAGCGCGATCTGGTGCAGGCCGAAGGTCCAGCCGCGGCCGGTGATGGTGGGGATGATCGCCTTGCGGCCGGCGACCGTGGTTTCGCCGGCAAGCCCCACCTCGAACTCCGAGCCGATGATCGAGCGCGAGCGGAACGTGTCGCCGACCCTGGCGAGGCCGCGGGCGTGGAGCGTCGCAAGGTTGGCGGAATTGCCGGTGCCGCAGGGCGAGCGGTCGACGCGGCCCGGCCACATGGTCGTGGCGGTACGCACGAGGCCGTCCGGGTCACGGTCGCGGAACATGACATAGGCGATGCCGCTGATTTCCGGGATTTCCGGATGCACGATCTTCATCGATTTGTTGATGAGGTCCTTCAGCGCCATGCCGGCATCCACCAGCGCGCGGGCATTGGCCTTCTCGATCTTCGTGCCGATCTGGTCGACGTCGACCAGCGCGTAGAAGATGCCGCCATAGGAGATGTCGAAGCGCACGCGGCCCCAGTGGGGCGTGTCGATCTCCACGTCCAGCGCCTCGACGAAGGAGGGCACCATGGTGAGCTTGACCTTCTCGCAGCGCCCGTCGCGGCAGGTCGCCGTCGCCTTGACGAGGCCGGCGGCCGTGTCGAGCACGACGACCGTTTCCGGCTCCTTCATCTCGACGATGCCCGATTCGAGGAGCGCCGTGGTGACGCAGATCGAGTTGGAGCCGGAGGAGGCATGGGCCTGGTCGGCCTGCAGGATGATGAAGCCGGCATCCGCCTCGGGCCGCTTGGCCGGCACGAGGAGGTTCACCGAGCCGGTCGCGGCCGCGCGCGGCTCGAGGCACAGGAAGCGGCGCAGGCTGTCGTCCACCGTGTTGATGTGGTTGAGCTGCTCGGCGATGGTGTTGCCGGGGATCTTCGGCACGCCGCCGATCGCCACCTTGCCGATCTCGCCCTCGCAGTGAACGTCCAGCAACTGGATCGTGCGCTTCCATCTCATGTCGTATCGCTCCGTTCGCGCCGGTCGTCCGGCTTTCCGTCCTCTGATATATCAGATTGGACACGGTTCCAACAGCTTTTCATGCGGCCCATCGGCGCGCTACGAAAAGGCATCCGCCGGCCGGCGGAGGCATCCCGCCCGAGAGACCCTTCCATGACCAAGCTCATCGTCTTCACCGACCTGCATATGGTGCCCGAGGGCACGACGATCATCGGCCTCGATCCCTACAAGAGGCTGCTCGCCGGCATAGAGCACGTCAACCGCTATCATGCCGATGCCGACCGGGTGATCATCACCGGGGACCTGACGCACCGCGCCGACACGCTGTCCTACGAGCGCCTGCGCGACCTCCTCGCCCTTCTGGTGCCGCCCGCTGCCATCACCATCGGCAACCACGACTACCGCGAGCGCTTCCTGGAGACCTTTTCCCATGTCGCGCCGGACGAGGACGGCTTCGTGCAGCAGGTCATCGACTTTGCCGATTGCCGCGCGGTGCTGCTCGATACGCTGTTCGCCCCGCCCTACGACTATCCGATGAGCCATGCCGGCTATCTCTGCGAAAAGCGCCTCGCCTGGCTCGAGCGGGCGCTGGCGACGGCGAACGGCCTGCCGGTCCTTCTCTTCATGCATCATCCACCGCACAGGACGGGCTTTACCGGCATGGATGCGATCCGCCTCGGCAACGAGGACGCCTTCTACGATCTCGTGCTGAGGCACGGCAATGTGCGCCATATCTTCGCCGGCCATGTGCACCGCACGATCGGCGGCTCGCATCGCGGCATCCCCTTCTCGATCTTCAAAAGCCCGGTGCACCAGCAGCCGATGCCCTTCGACATGCCCAACGCCTCGCTCTCGGTGGACGAGCCGGGCGCCTACGGCATGGTCGTGGTGACGGAAGAGGGGCTGCAGGTGCACAACGAGGACTACGAGATCGCCCGGCGCGACCCGGCCATCGCCTGAGACGGGATTAACGGGCGTCATACATCGTGATGGTCCGTCCGCGTTCTGCGGGAACCGAGGCCGGCATCTTACGTTCTCTCCGCCGAAGGGGTGGCAAACCCAACGTTCGAAGGAGAAGAACATGCGTAAGATTCTCATCGCCGGCGCGGCCCTTGCCCTTATCGGCGCCACCGCGGCCCATGCCGACGACCGCGACAAGGAAGCCTTCGGCGGCGCGGCCGGCGGGGCTGCGGGCGCAGCGGCCGGTGCCGTCATCGGCGGTCCGGTCGGCGCCATCGTCGGCGGCGTCGCCGGCGCTGCCATCGGCGCGGAAGCCGCCGTTCCCGAGGATGCCCGCGTCTATGTGATGGACAACCCGACGCCGCCCGTGGTGCTGGAAGGCCCCGTGAGCGTCGATACCCGCTTCGACGACACCGTCGCGCTGACGCCGATCCCGGACCATCCGGACCTTGCCTATGTCTATGTCGACAACCGCCCGGTGATCGTGCGGGCCGACAGCCGCCAGGTGATCTACGCGCCCGACATGGGCACGACGGCCAGCGTCTCGTCCGATATCCCGGAAGCGACCATCACCTATGTCGAGCGCCATCCCGTCGAGCCCGTCGTGCTGGAAGGCCCGGTCGAGGCCGGCGTGACGGTTCCCGACACGGTGCAGATCGTCGAAGTTCCGGAAAACCCGAACTACGGCTACATCTATGTCGACCAGCGCCCGGTCCTCGTCGACCGCGGCACGCGGCAGGTGCTCTGGGTCCGGTAAGATCGCCGGACCGGCAGGCAACAGCAAGGCGGCCCCTCAGGGCCGCCTTTTTACTGGCCGACGGCGGTGACGGTCGTATCCTCGACGGAATTGCCGAGGCGCCGCCACTGGTCGTCGTAGTTCTTGCGCGTCACCGGATCGAAGACGGCGATGGGCGTGGAGACGACGATGCTTGCGGCGCTGCCGACCGTCTGGGCCGTGCCGAGCGCGACGGCGCCGAGCCGCTCGCCGAGGCCCACCTCGGAATCCGTCACCGTCTGCCCGTCGATCAGGCGGTTGCCGATGAGACGCACCACTTCGGGGCTCTCGGCGAACTTGCCGTGGTTCAGCCGGTCGCCGGATTTGAGCGCCGTCAGGTCGAGCACGGTGATGCCCTGCTTTTCCAGCATGCTGCGATAGGGCTCCTCGGCCGGGTTGATCTGGCCGAGCCGGTCGACATTGCCGGAAATGCGCCGCGAGAGGGTCAGCGCCCGGTCGTCACGCGAGACGAACAGGGTGAAATGCGGCCGCGGCTCGCCGATGGCGCGAAGCTGCTGGCCGAAGACGTCGACGTCGAGATCGGGCGAGGCGAGGATGACCTGCTGGATCTTCTTCGGCACGCGCCCATCGCGGATCGCCATCTGCCGCAAGGTCTCGACCGCAAGCCACGTCCCCATCGAATGCGCCATGACGGTGACCTCGCCCACCTCCGGCTTGGCGACCACCGCCCGCAGCAATTCCTCCAGCGCATCGCGCGAATAGTTGGTGCTTTCCTTGTCGTAGGAATAATCGAAGATGCTGGCGCGCGAGGGCCAGGTGAAGATCACCGGCGCCGCGTCCGTCTTGGAATCGTGCACGATCTGCGCAAAACGGTAGACCGCGTCCTCGTAGCGGTTGTTGAAGCCGTGGACGAAGACGAGCACGCGCCGGCTCTTCGGCAGGTTGCGGTCGAGCCAGACCCGCCCGGCCCTTGCCGCATCGAGCGGCTCCACGCTGACGGTCGCAAAATCCTTCTCCGGATCGGCCGGCAGCTTGGAGGGCCATTGCACCTGCCCGACCTTGCGCTTGCCATCCGGCGGAATGGAGACGACGATCTCGCGCAACTCGATGTCCGAGCCGCGCTCGCCGGAGAAGAGGACGCCCGGCACGCGCGAGGGCGCGCGCGTCGTCGCCACGAGCAGGTCGACGGTGGAAACGCCCGGCGCCACCTTGCCGCTCGGCACCAGCACGCCTTCCGGCCGGCCGGCACATCCGGCCAGCGCCAGCAGCCCGGCGAAGATCACGCGACGCAATACGCGCGGCATCCGGCGGTTCGTCATGGCCCGCGTCCTTCCGCTAACCCGTTTCTTCCTGCTTAGCCGAGCGGCGGCGGGTTTTGAAGGCGAGGGAAAAGATTGGCGGGCCCGCGTGGCATATCGGTCACGCCGTATCGGTCATGCGGGCGCGGCCGACGCGGATGACGTTTTCCATGGCGCGGCGGGCGCCCTCCTCGTCGCGGCGGCGGATCTCCTCGACGATGCGCATGTGGCTGGCCGCCACGTCGCCGATCTTGCCGCGGTCGGCGGCCGGCGAGCTCAGCTTGAAGACGCCGGCGAGCGCCGCCTCGATCAGGCTGCCGACGGTGCGCATGAAGGGATTGCGCGAGGCCTCCATGACGGCGAGGTGGAAGCGCAGGTCCGCGAGCGCCAGCGTCTCGGCCGTATGGTCCGGATCGCCCATGGCGACGGCGAGCAGCATCATCTGGTTGATATCGGCCTCGCCCGCATGGCGGGCGGCGAGCGCGGCGGCCTGCGGCTCGAAGCCGAGGCGAATTTCGCTGAGGTGCAGCAGGAAGCCCTGGTCGACGCCGACGGCGAAATGCCAGGTGAGGATATCGCTGTCGAAGAGGTTCCACTGGTCCTTCGGCGTCACGCGGGTGCCGATGCGGGCGCGCGGCACGACGAGGCCCTTGGCGGCCAGTGTCTTCATCGCCTCGCGCAGCACGGTGCGGGAGACGCCGAAGCGCGCCTCCAGTTCCTGGTCGCCCGGAAGCGTCGCGCCGACCGGGAACTCGCCGGAAACGATGGCCTTGCCGAGTTCGTGGACGACCTGCGAATGGCTGGTGCGCGCCCCCGTTCCGCTCATCATCGTTTCGATCAGGCCCTTCCTGCGCACCGGCCGGCCCTCCCTAGTCCCGGACCGCGTCAGGCATGTCGCCTCCGCCGGTCCGTGAGGTGGATGAGCCCCTTCTGCAGGAGGATGAAGGCGAAGAGCAGGAGGCCGATAAGGATCTTCGTCCACCAGCTCGACAGCGAGCCGTCGAAGGTGATGTAGGTCTGGATGAGCCCCTGGATGAGGATGCCGACCAGCGTGCCTGCAACGAAGCCGGAACCGCCCGTCAGCAGCGTGCCGCCGATGACCACCGCGGCGATCGCGTCGAGCTCCACGCCCACCGTCGCCAGCGAATAGCCGGCGGAGGTGTAGAGCGAGAAGACGATGCCGGAGAGGCCCGCAAGGAAGCCGGAAAGGGCGTAGATGAGGATCGTCGTGCGGCCGATCGGAACGCCCATCAGCCGGGCCGTCGGCGCGCCGCCGCCGAGCGCATAGACATTGGCGCCGAAGCGGGTGCGGTGGGCGATCAGGATCCCGGCCGCGAAGACGACGAGCATCAGCCCGCCGATGAAGGTGATGCGCCCGCCGCCCGGCAGCTTGTAGTAGATGCCCTTCAGCGTGGCGTAGAACGGATGCTTGATCGGGATCGAATCGATCGACAGCACGAAGGCCATGCCGCGCGCCAGGAACATGCCGGCGAGCGTGACGATGAAGGGCGGCATTTCGAGGTGATGGATGATCGCCCCCATCAGCGCGCCGAAGGCCGTGGTAATGGCGAGCGCCAGCGCGAAGGCGACGAGCGGGTGGATGGACGTCTTTTCCAGAAGCACGGCGAGGAAGACACCGGTGAAGGCGATGACCGCGCCGATGGAAAGGTCGATGCCGCCCGACAGGATCACGAAGGTCATGCCGACCGCCGCGATGCCGAGGAAGGCGTTGTCCGTCAGGAGATTGCCGATGACCCGCGTCGACAGCATGTTGGGATACTGGCCGATGCAGACCGCATAGGCGACGATGAAGATCGCGATGGTGGCGGCGAGCGGAAAATAGCGCGGGTTCATTTCGCTTCCTCTTCCGTCTTGGCCGGCGCTGCCCCTTGCGAGCGGGACAGGAAGACGAAGGCCGACTGCGCGCGCGGCGACTGGATGACAAGGATCAGGACGATGATCGCCGCCTTGATGATGAGGTTGAATTCAGGCGGGAAGCCCGACAGCAGGATGCCCGTGTTGACCGACTGGATGATGAGCGCGCCGAGCAGCGAGGCGGCGATGGAGAAGCGCCCGCCGAGCAGCGAATTGCCGCCGACGACGACCGCCAGGATCGCGTCGAGTTCGAGCCAGAGCCCGGCATTGTTGGCGTCGGCCCCGCGGATGTCGGCGGCCGCGATGATGCCGGCGATGGCCGCACACAGGCCGCACAGCACATAGGCGGCGATCAGCAGTACCCCGGTCGAAACGCCCGACAGCATGGAGGCGCGCCGGTTGACGCCGAGCGCCTCGATGAGCATGCCGAGCGCCGTGCGGCGCACGACGAGCGAAACGACGAGGCCGAAGACGAGCCAGATGACGACCGGCATGGGAAGGCCCAGCAGGGAACCGCTGCCGATGAAGATGAGGCCCGGATCGTTGAAGGTGAGGATCGCCCCTTCCGTGATGAGCTGCGCGATGCCGCGGCCGGCGACCATCAGCACGAGCGTCGCGATGATCGGCTGGATATCCAGCACGGCGACGAGGACGCCGTTCCACAGGCCGCACAGGATGCCTGTGCCGAGCGTGACGAGCAGCGTTCCGACCAGCCCGTAGCCGGAGGTGATGCAGGCGGCGGCGACCGCCCCGCAGATCGCCATGACGGCGCCGACCGAAAGGTCGATGCCCTTGGTGGCGATCACCACGGTCATGCCGATGGCGAGCAGCGCCACGGGCGCGCCGCGGTTGAGGATATCGATCAGGCTGCCGTAGAGGCGCCCGTTCTGCATCTCGAGCCGGAAGAAATCGGGAAAGGCGAACGAGACCATCAGGAGGATGACGACGAGCGCGGCGACCTGCGGGAAGAGGCGGATGGCGTAGGCCTTCAGGGTCGACGTCATGCGTCCGCCCTCCCGGCCGAGGCCGAGGCCGCGATCGCCTCGACGATGCCGGCCGTGGTGACCTCTTCGCCGACGAGTTCGGCCACATGCGCCCGGTCGCGCAGCACGATGACGCGGTGCGAATAGGCGACCAGCTCTTCCAGTTCCGAGGAGATGACGATCAGCGACATGCCTTTCTCGCAGAGGGATTCGATGAGGCGGATGATCTCCGCATGCGCGCCGACATCGATGCCGCGCGTCGGCTCGTCGAGGATGAGGAAATCCGGGTTCGTGGCCAGCCAGCGGGCGAGGATCGCCTTCTGCTGGTTGCCGCCGGACAGCAGCTTGATCGGCTTCTCGCGATCCGAGGTGCGGATGTCGAGCGCCTTGATGTACTGGTCGGCGAGCCGGTCCTGCTCGGCACGGCTGATCGGCCGCGCCCAGCCGCGCCGGGCCTGGAGGGCGAGCGCGATGTTCTCGCGCACGGAAAGGTCGCCGACGATGCCGTCGACCTTGCGGTCTTCCGGGCAGAAGCCGAATTTCTCGCGGATCGCCGCGCGCGGCGAGGACAGGTCGAGCGCCCGGCCGGCCGTCTCCGCCGTGCCGCTGTCGGCGCGCTCGGCGCCGAAGAGGATTTCCGCCGTCTCGGTGCGCCCCGAACCGAGCAGGCCGGCGATGCCGACCACCTCGCCGGCGCGCACGTCGAGGTCGAAGGGCTCGATATGGCCCTTGCGGCCGAAGCCGCGGAAGCGGAAGCGTACCTCGCCGTCCGCCGCCTTGGCGGCGTGCTCCGTCGCCACCTCCTCGACCAGCTCGCGGCCGAGCATCATGGCGATCAGGTCGCGGCGCGGCAGGTCCGCCGTCTCGCGCGTGCCGACGAGCTGGCCGTTGCGCAGCACGGTGATGCGGTCGGAGAGGTCGTAGACCTGCTCCAGGAAATGGGTGATGAAGACGATGCCGAGGCCGCGCTCGCGAAGGCGGCGCACGATGCGGAAGAGCATGGCCACTTCATGCGCGTCGAGGCTGGCGGTCGGTTCGTCGAGGATCAGCACCTTGCCGGAAAGATCGACCGCGCGGGCGATGGCGACGACCTGCTGCACGGCCACGGAATAGGCGGCAAGCTCGGCGGTGACGTCGATGTCGAGTTCGTATTCGGCAAGCAGCGCCCGGGCGCGCCGATTCATCTCGCGCGTATCGATAAGGCCGAAGCGCTTCGGCTGGCGGCCGAGGAAGAGGTTTTCGGCGACCGTCAGGTTCGGCAGGAGATTCACCTCCTGATAGACCGTGCCGATGCCGAGGTTCTGCGCCTCCAGCGTGCTCTGCGGATCGATGTCCGCGCCGTCGAGCAGGATGCGCCCGCCGTCGCGCCGGTAGGCGCCGGTGAGGCATTTGACGAGCGTCGACTTGCCCGCGCCGTTCTCGCCGAGCAGGGCGTGCACCTCGCCGCGCCGCAGGGAGAAATCGACGCCGTTCAGCGCCCTGGCGCCCGGGAAGATCTTGTCGATCCCCGTCGCCGAAAGAACATAGGAATTCACCGGCTGCATGATCCCCACCCGTGTGACGATTGCCGCACGCCGCCCTCGCAAGGAGAGCGGCGTGTCAGGTGTATACCTTGCGCCCGATCACGAACCGGCCGCAAGATCCCGGGAGAGATCAGTAGCCGAGGCCCTTCTTGGCTTCGTAGACCTTCATCGGATCGTCGGCCTGGGTGTAGAGCTTGGATTCCGTCTGGATCCACTTCGGCGGAACCTTGCCGTCCTTGCGATAGGCTTCGAGCGCGTCGAAGGCGGGGCCGGCCATGTTCGGCGTCAGTTCGACCGTGGCGTTCGCTTCGCCGGCGGCCATCGCCTGGAAGATATCCGGAACCGAGTCGATGGAGACGACGAGGATATCCTTGCCCGGCTTGAGGCCGGCTTCCTTGATCGCCTGGATGGCGCCGACGGCCATGTCGTCGTTGTGGGCGTAGAGCGCACAGATGTTCTTGCCGCCGTCTTCCGCCTTCAGGAAGCTTTCCATGACTTCCTTGCCCTTGGTGCGAGTGAAGTCGCCGGTCTGGCTGCGGACGATCTTCAGGTTGTCGTGGCCGGCGATGGCTTCCTCGAAGCCCTTCTTGCGGTCGATGGCCGGCGAGGAGCCGGTCGTGCCCTGCAGTTCGACGACGTTGCACGGCTTGCCGGCGACCGTATCGACCAGCCACTGGCCGGCAACCTTGCCTTCGTGGACGGTGTCGGAGGTGACGGCGGTCAGGTAGAGGTCGTCCGACGCATCGACCTTGCGGTCGAGCAGGATGACCGGAATGTCGGCATCCTTGGCTTCCTGCAGCACTTCGTCCCAGCCCGTGGCGACGACCGGCGCCATCAGGATGGCGTCGACGCCCTGCGCGATGAACGAGCGCAGCGCCTTGATCTGGTTTTCCTGCTTCTGCTGTGCATCGGCGAACTTCAGGTCGATGCCGCGCTCTTCGGCCTGCTGCTTGGTCAGCGTGGTCTCGGCGGCGCGCCAGCCGGATTCAGACCCGATCTGCGAAAAGCCGACGGTGAGGTCGGCGGCGGATGCGGCGCTGAACATCGAGGCAGCAAGGATCGTTGCACTGGCAAGTGCGAGTTTGAACTTCATGATATCCTCCCAAAGAAAGCTGCTCCTCAGCAGCGCGGCTAAAACATCATATTGTATTACTATTGTAAACCGTCAAAATGAAACCGCGCGCGATTTTTCTGCGCGGGGCCGCGAAGGCCCCGGTTTTCAGGCAGGCGCGGCTTACGGAAAGCGATTCCCGTTGCGCCGCGACGCAGCTATATCTGCAAGCCCGCCGCACCGCCCCACCGGCCGAAGGATGCCTCATGAAACGCTTCGACGACCTCCCGCAGCCGGACGCGCTTGCCGCGAATATCGCCGGCATCTTCAAGGACCGCGTTGCCGGGAAGGCGGCGCCGGCGACCCGCTTTACCCTCTTCGACGCGACGGGAACGGTGCACGAGGGCGGCTTCGGCAATGCCGGCGCGGCGGGCGATCCGCCCGGCCCCGGCGCCCGGTTCCGCATCGCCTCCTGCACCAAGAGCTTCACCGCCGCGGCCATGCTCCTGCTGCGCGACCGGGGACGGCTCTCGCTCGACGAGCCGGTGACGCGCTACGTCCCGGCGCTCACCCCCACGCTGCCGGCCGGCAGGCCCGAGGCCCCGACGCTGCGCATGCTCCTTTCCATGTCCGGCGGGCTTCCGACCGACGACCCCTGGGCGGACCGGCAGGAATCGCTGAGCGCCGCCGCCTTCGACGCGGTGCTGCGCGCGGGCGTGCGCTTTGCCGCCGTGCCGGGAACGCGCTTCGAATATTCCAATCTCGGCTATGCGCTGCTCGGCCGGGTCATCGAGGAGGTCGGCGGCAAGTCCTATCCCGCCTTCGTCACCGAAAACCTCCTCCAGCCGCTCGGCCTCGAGGAGACGGGCTTCGATCCGGCCGCCGTCCCGGCAGGCAGGATGGCGACGGGCTTCCGCCAGACGGAGGCCGGCTGGCAGCCCCTCCCCTTCACCGGGCCCGGCGCCTTCTCCGCCATCGGCGGCGCCGTCACGACGACGGGAGACCTCGTGCGCTGGGCGAACTGGCTTTCCGAAGCCTTCCGGCCGGACGCCGCGGAAGACGGCCCCCTCTCGGCCGCCAGCCGGCGCGAGATGCAGCATATCCACTGCGTCATGACGCCCGGCCCCGGCGAGGATTTGCGCCTGAGGGGCTACGGCTACGGCCTCAACATCGAGCACGACGCGCGGTTCGGCGCGATCGTCAGCCATTCCGGCGGCTATCCCGGCTTCAGCGCGCACATGCGCTGGCATCCGCAGACCGGCCTCGGCGTGCTCGCCTTCGAGAACGCCACCTATTCGGGCGCCTGGATCCCCGTCACCGCCGCCCTCGAACGCCTGCTCGAAGCCGCCCTCGAAAGCGAGCCCCCGGCCGCCGAGCCGCCCGCGGCCGTGCGCACGCTCGCCGCCGGCCTCTGCCGCCTCGTCACGGACGGCTGGGACGACGCCATCGCCGACACGATCTTCCTGGAAAACGTCGCCCTCGACCGGCCCTATGCGGAACGCGCCGCGGACCTTGCGGCCATCCGCGAAAAAGCCGGCACGCCGGACGTGAGAAGCATGAAGATCCTGCCCGCCGACCGGGGCGGCGCCGACGGCGGCTTTGGCCGCTTCGAACTCCACCTGCCCGCATCTGCCGGCACGATCGTCGCCAAGGCCCTCTGCGGCCCGCCACAGCCGATGAAGATCCAGTCCATCACCTGGCAGCTATAGCCGGACGAAAGCCCGACCCGTCAAGCTACGATGACTGCGCCTGCAAAACCGATTTGCTTTGGGAAAATGAAATGGCGCACCCGAAGAGATTCGAACTCCTGACCCCCAGATTCGTAGTCTGGTGCTCTATCCAGCTGAGCTACGGGTGCGCTGGCAGTGGCGGGCGTTGTGCCCGGCTGCGAGGCGGTTCTCTAAAGGGTGCGCGGGGTTATTGCAAGCGCCTTTCGGAGAAAAAGTGCACTTTTTTCATCGCGCCGTCATGAAGCCGGAAGGTCAGGCGCGGTGGCGGAAGGCGTCGAGCGGGACGGGACGGTCGGGCAGCTCGATGCGGAAGAGCGTGCCGGGCGTTACCTTTTCCACCAGCGCGATCGTGCCGCCATGGGCAAGCACCAGTTCGCGGGCGATGGCAAGGCCGAGGCCCGTGCCGCCGGAACGCACCGAGCCGCGGAAGGCGGCGAAGAGGTTTTCCCGCGCCTTTTCCGGCATGCCGGGGCCATTGTCCTCGATGGCGATGGACACGACGCTGCCGGTGCGAAGCCCGCTCACCAGCACGGTGCGCCGCTCGATGCCGGGGTCCTGCGCGAGCGCCTCGACGGCATTGCGGCAGAGATTGTGGATGACGCGGAAGAGCTGCTCGCCGTCGGCATCGACCTCCAGCCCCGGCTCGATCTGCGCGACGAAGGCGATATCGCCGCGCGCATCGAGCGACAGCACCTCGGAGACCTCCTGCACCAGCGGATGGAGGGCGACGAACCGGCGGCGCGGCTCAGGCTCGCGCATCCGCCCGTAGGACAGCACCTCGTTGGTATAGCCCACCGCCCGGTCGATGCTGCGCAGGAGCTTCGGCGCGACGCGCTTGACCACCGGGTCGTCGACATCCGACAGGCGGTCGGACATCAACTGGGCCGAGGAAAGGATGTTGCGCATGTCATGGTTGATCTTGGAGACGGCAAGGCCGAGATCGGCGAGGTTCTTCTGCTCCTTCAGCGTGCGCTGCAGCGTCTGCTGCATGGCGGCGAGGTGGACGCCGGCGACGGCGATCTCGTCGCGCCCGCCCGAAGGCTCCAGCACGCGCGCCGGATTGGACGGGTCGGCGGCGAATTGCCGGATATTGGCGGTCATGCCGCGGATGGGGCGGATCAGCAGCCGGTTGAGCGCGAAGAAGATCGGGCTTGCGGTGATCAGCGAGATGACCATGGAGATGATGAAGATGTTGCGCGCATAGCGCAGCATGGCACGCCGGAGCGGGCCTTCGTCGAGCAGCAGTTCGATGCGCGTCGTCGTCTCGCCGACCGGGCCATAGACGCGGATGACGCGGTCGCCGCCGAAGAGCAGCGTGTCGAAGGCATCGTAGATCGAGGTGGGCAGCGAGACGTCGGAAAGGTCGTATTGCGCATCGACGCTCGGCGGCATGTCGACGGCGGCGACCATGCGCGAGGCGTCGGCCTTCTTCAGCACGATCGCCTTCGTGCCGGTCGCCAGCAGCGTCTCCTCCTGCACGGGGCGCGGCAGTTCCTGGTCGGGAAGGCCCTCGATGACGACGCTGGCGGCGGCGGCCGTGTTCAGCCGGTCGCGCAGCCACATCAGCCGCATGTTCGCGACCGAGGGCACGAAGATCAGCACTTCGGCGATCATCACGAAGACGGCGGTGAGCAGCAGCAGCTTGCCCGAAAGGCCGGACAGGAAACCGACCGCCGGCACCGGCGTCTCGGTCAAGGACGGCGTCGCGTCTCTGTCCATCATCGTTCAACTCCCGGACATGCCGCATCGCGGCGCCCGGCCGCGGGCGCCCTCGGCCACAGCCGACGGCCAATTATAGGAGATTGCGGCAAATTTTCCAACGCGCCCGCAAAAAGCTACGCAAAACGAGAACGCGGCGGTCCTCCGACCGCCGCGCCAGATCCGCGAATGCCGGCTCTTCTCAGAATTCTTCCCAGTTCTCCTGCGCCGCCGCGGCGGAACCGCCGCCGCCGAAGGCGCGGGCGACATTGCCCATCATGCGGCGGGCGGGCGATTCGACCGGGCGGGTCTCCGCCCGTACCGCCGCGACGCGCTGGACGGCCTCGCCGGTGCGGAAGCGCGCGACGAGATCGGCAAGCCCGTCGGCCTCGCCCTTCAGCTTGTGGGTGGCCGCCGAGGTCTCCTCGACCATCGCCGCGTTGTGCTGGGTCACCTGGTCCATCTGGTTGATGGCGGTGCTGATTTCCTGGAGGCCCGTCGCCTGTTCGCGCGCGGCCGTGGCGATCGCGTGGATGCGGTCGTTGATGGTGACGACGCGGCCTTCGATATCGGAAAGCGCCGCCCCCGTCTCCTGCACGTACTTGACGCCGACCGAGACCTCGCTGCCCGACTTGGTGATGAGGCCCTTGATGTCCTTGGCGGCGCTGGCGGCCCGCTGGGCGAGCTCGCGCACTTCCTGGGCGACGACGGCGAAGCCCTTGCCGGCTTCCCCGGCACGCGCCGCTTCCACGCCGGCGTTCAGCGCGAGAAGGTTCGTCTGGAAGGCGATCTCGTCGATCACCGAGATGATCTGGCTGATCTCGCTGGAGGCCTGCTCGATGCGGCCCATGGCGTCGATGGCGTTGCGCACGATGGCGCCGGACTGGGTGGCGCTCTGCGTCGCCTCGCCGACCATGACGCTCGCCTCGTTCGCCCGCTCGGTCGAGTTCTTGACGGCGGCGGTGATCTCCTCCAGCGCGGCGGAGGTCTCCTCGAGGGCGGCGGCCTGCTGCTCGGTGCGCTTGGAAAGATCGTCGGAGGCGGTGCGCAGCTCGCCGGAATTGGCGTTGATCGCATCCGTCGAGGCGCGCACCTCGCGCATCGTGCGCTGGAGCGTGGCGAGCGTCGTGTTGACGTTCTGCTGCAATTCGGCGAAGGCGCCGCGGAAGTTGCCGTCCATGGTCTGCGTCAGGTCGCCCTCGGCGAGCGCGCCGATCACGCGGCGGGTTTCGGCAATGCCCTCCTCGACGCCGGCGACGAGTTCGTTGACGGAGCGGGCGAAGCGGTTGAGGTCCTCGTTCTGGTAGTCCTTGGCGATGCGCGAGGAGAAGTCGCCGGCGGCTGCGGCATGCACGACGGTCGCGATGGAGGACTGCAGGTCCGCGCTCTTCTCGCGCAGGATCTGCTCCTGGGCATTGAGGTCGCGCACGGTGATGGCGTTCTGGCGGAAGACGGCGACGGCCTCGGCCATCTCGCCGATCTCGTCCTTGCGGCCGGCATAGGGCACTTCCGTATCGAGATCGCCGCCGGCAAGACGCTTCATCGTGTCGGTGACGTTCCGGATCGGGCGGCTGAGTTCGTTGGTGGCGATGTAGAAGGCAATGCCGCCGCCGAGCAGGAGGCCGGCGCCGATCGTGCCGAGCACGAGCATCAGCATCGTCGTCTCGAAGGCGGCGACGTCCGCCCGGATCGCCGTCAGGTTCTCGTTGTCCGTCGCCACGACGGCATCGATCTCCTTCTGGAAGGCCTTGCGGTTGGCGCGGTTGCCCTCGTTGTTGCCCTGTTCGTTGGCGGCGGCCGGGGAAACCTCCGTGCCGAGACGCGCGGTCTCCGCGCGGAAGGTGCGGAATTCGGCGGCCCGGGCGACGACGGCGTCGAAGGCGGCCTTCTGCGCTTCCGGCACGAGCGGACGCCATTCGTTCAGCGTGCGGTCGATGCCGTCGAGCTCCTTGCCGATGCCTTCGGCGAACTTGGCGGCGCCCTCGGTGTCCTTGGAGGCATAGACGCCCCGCGCTTCCATGACCACGGCCGTGACCTGCCGGTTGAGGTGCTCGCCGAGGAAGGCGCGGTCTGCGGCATTCTCGTAAAGACGCAGCTTCTCGCTGTATTCCGAGACCACATGGACGGCGATGCCGCCGATGAGGACGGAAATGAGGCCCATGACGCCCACGATGAGGTAAATCTTGCCGCGTATCTTCACGTCGCACTCCAAAGGCAGGAAAGAGGTGGCGAAACGGCCCTGCCATTCGCCTTCGGGTAGAAAGGTAAATGCTAAAAGTTAATTAGATTTTGACAGGTTCGTGACGCGGCCAAGCATATGCTTTTTCTCTAATTTTCCTCGCCCGGCAGAACCCCTAGAAATTCAAGGTCTTGTCCTTACCTTACGTGAAGCAGGTATTGGCCCCGCCCGGCAGCGGCGGGCGTGCGGCGCGCGGGCGCGTTAACGATTGTGACGGCGGCGGGCGCGTGGGGGCGGGTGCGATTGACTTTCGGCCGTCTTTGCCCTTATAAGCCGCGCACGTCCGGAAAGCCCGCCTTCCCCGCGAAGGCAGGGCTATGCCGGACTTTCAACGCTCTTGCTTAAACGCAAACCCAAGAAGGGCCGCACACCGCGGTATTAAATAAATGACGAAGCGTACCTACCAGCCTTCCAAACTCGTCCGCAAGCGCCGCCACGGCTTCCGCGCCCGCATGGCAACGAAGGGCGGCCGCAAGGTTCTTTCCGCACGCCGCGCCCGCGGCCGCGCGCGTCTGTCGGCCTAAGGCCGGCTTGCCCGAACAGAGGCGGCGGGCAAATGACCAAACCTGTTGAAAAACCTGCTGTCGGACGGCTGAAAAGCCGTCCGCAGTTTCTTTTTGTGCGCGAGGGCGAGAGACGCAAGGGACCGCTGTTCCTTCTCGAAGTGCGCGACCGGCAGATGCCGGAGGAACCGCCTCGCGTCGGCTTCACCGTCACCAAGAAGCACGGCAACGCCGTGGAACGCAATCGCATGCGCCGGCGCCTGAAAGAGGCGGTGCGGCTGTCGGCCGGGTTTGCAATGCAGCCCGGACACGACTATGTGGTTGTCGCCAGACGGGACGTGCTCGGCGCGTCCTTCGACAAGCTGGTAGCCGGTCTCAACGACAGGATCGCGGCAGGTAGCAAACAGAAGCAGCAGCAGCGCCCTGCTGCTCCCGGGAAAGAATGATGGAAAAAAACCGCAATTACTTCGTGGCGATCGCGCTTTCCGTGCTGATCCTCATCGCCTGGCAGTTCCTCTACGTGAACCCCAAGCTGGAGAAGGATCGCGCCGCGCTGGAGGCCCAGCAGGCCGCCCAGACGCAGCAGACGACGACCGCCGCCGGCGACACGGCGACCACGACCACCACCACGACGACGGGCACGGCGAGCGGCACGCTGCCGGCTGGCGCCGGTGCGGCGACCGAGACGCGCGAGGCCGCGCTTGCCAAGTCCGCCCGCGTCGAGATCGACACGCCCTCCCTTGCCGGCTCCATCAACCTGACGGGCGCCCGCTTCGACGACCTGAAGCTCAAGGGCTTCCACGAGACCGTCGACAAGACGAGCCCGATCATCACGCTGCTGAGCCCCGCCGAGACCGAGCACGGCTACTTCGCCGAACTCGGCTATGTCGGCAACGAGGAAGCCGGCCAGGTTCCCGGCCCGCAGACCGTCTGGACGCAGGAAGGCACCGGCAAGCTCACGCAGACGACGCCGGTCAAGCTCACCTACACCAACGACAAGGGCGTCACCTTCACCCGCACGATCTCGGTCGACGAGCACTACATGTTCACGATCGACGACAGCATCGAGAACCGTTCGCAGACGGCGATCGCGCTGTCGCCCTACGGCCGTTCCACACGCTTCTTCAAGTCGACCGATCCCACCACCTACGTGCTGCACGAAGGCTTCATCGGCGTGCTCGGCGACCTCGGCCTGCAGGAAGTCAAGTACAAGGACACCGAGAAGGAAACGACCGTCGCGCCCGGCAAGGCGACCGGCGGCTGGCTCGGCATCACCGACAAGTATTGGGCGACCGCGCTCGTGCCGCCGCAGACGAGCCCCTACGAGACGCGCTTCTCCTACTTCCAGGACGGACGGCCGCGCTACCAGGCGGACTACCGCCAGGACGACATCACGCTCGCCCCGGGCCAGACGACCGACGTCAAGAACCTGTTCTTCGGCGGCGCCAAGGAAGTGCCGATCATCGACCAGTACAAGACCTCCTATTCCATCCCGCATTTCGACCTGATGATCGACTGGGGCTGGTTCTGGTTCTTCACCAAGCCGATGTTCCAGCTTATGGACTTCTTCTTCCGCTATTTCGGCAATTTCGGCATCGCGATCCTCATCACCACGATCGTCGTCAAGGCCCTCTTCTTCCCGCTTGCCAGCAAGCAGTACGCCTCCATGGCGAACATGAAGAAGGTGCAGCCGAAGATGGAGGAGCTGAAGGCCAAGTTCGGCGACGACCGCATGGGGCTGCAGCAGGCGATGATGCAGCTCTACAAGGAGGAGAAGATCAACCCCATCGCGGGCTGCTGGCCGGTCCTTCTCCAGGTCCCCGTGTTCTTCGCGCTCTACAAGGTCATCTACGTCACGATCGAGATGCGCCATGCGCCGTTCTTCGGCTGGATCCGCGACCTTTCCGCGCCCGACCCGACGTCGCTCTTCAACCTGTTCGGCCTCCTGCCCTACGACGTGCCGCACTTCCTGATGATCGGCGTCTGGCCGCTCATCATGGGTGTCACTATGTTCCTGCAGATGCGCATGAACCCGACGCCGCCGGACCCGACCCAGGCGATGATCTTCACCTGGATGCCGATCGTCTTCACCTTCATGCTGGCGGCCTTCCCGGCCGGCCTCGTGATCTACTGGGCCTGGAACAACACGCTCTCGATCACCCAGCAGGCGGTCATCATGAAGCGCCACGGCGTGAAGATCGAGCTCTTCAACAACCTGAAGAACCTCTTCGGCAAGAAACCCAAGCCATCCTGACGCTTCGCCGGACAGGATAGAAAACCCCGGCCCTGCGCCGGGGTTTTCTTTTGCGACATCGGCCCGTCGCTGGCGCGGAAGCGGCAAGGTCTCGCGGATGGCATGCTGCGCCAACTCCGTTTTCCGAGCGCCCCATGTCCGCTTCCACGCTTCCGGCCACGCCCACCCTTCCGGACAGCCGGGGGCAGGGCTACGGCGCGGTCCTCGTGCTCGGCTCCGCCGTCGTCTGGAGCTTCGGCGGCACGCTGGCGCGCTTCCTTTCCATCGAGGACGGCTGGACGGTCGTCTTCTGGCGCTCGCTCTTCGCCGCCCTCTTCCTGCTCGGCTTCATGCTGCTACGCGACGGGCCGCGCGGCACGGTGCGCCTCTTCGCCGGCATGGGGCTTGCCGGGATCGCCGTCGGCGCCTGTTTCGCCACGGCTTCCACCTCCTTCATCCTCGCGCTCGCCTATACGACCGTCGCCAACGTGGTGCTGATCCAGGCCGGCGTGCCGCTGATCGCCGCGTTGATGACCTGGCTGCTCTTTCGCGAGAGGATTTCCGGCCAGACCTGGCTCGCCATCGCCGCGGTGATCGGCGGCGTCGCCATCATGGTCTCGGAATCGCTCGGCGGGCGCGTCTCGATGGTCGGCGACGCGCTCGCCATGCTGATCGCCTTCGTCTTCGCCGCCGCGACGATCATCACCCGGCGCTTCGCCCATGTGCGCATGACGCCCGCCGTCTTCCTCGGCACGGTGATCGCAGGCACCGTGGCGGCGATCCAGGCGTCCGGCTTTGCCGTCACGGGCCAGGAACTCTTCGTGCTTATAATCTTCGGCGCACTCAATTTCGGCCTCGGCCTTGCGCTCTTCGTCACCGGCGCGCGGCTCGTCCCCTCCGCGCTCGCCGCGCTCGTCGGCACGGCCGAGCCCGTGCTGGCACCGCTCTGGGCGGCGATCTTCCACGGCGAGATTCCCGGCGCGCGCACCGTCCTCGGCGGCGCCATCGTGCTTGCGGCGCTGCTTCTCTACCTCGGCGCCGAGCTCTGGCGGCAGCGGCGCGCTTGACTTTCCCGGCCAAAACCCGGAAGCGAAGGGCCTGACAACGAAGGCAGGACGCAATGACCGAGACGATACCGGGCGACAAGCCGCTGTTCGGCCGGCCGTGGATCTTCATCCGCGGCGTGCCGGCCATGAAATTCCTGCCGCCGGAAGGCCCGCCGGAAATCGCCTTCGCCGGCCGCTCGAATGTCGGCAAATCGTCGCTGATCAACGCGCTCGTCGGCCACAAGGGCCTTGCCCGCACCTCGAACACGCCGGGCCGCACGCAGGAGCTCAACTATTTCGTGCCGGACGGCTTTTCCGGTGCGGAAGGCGACCTGCCGCCGATGGCGCTGGTCGACATGCCCGGATACGGCTATGCGCAGGCGCCGAAGGAACAGGTGGACGCCTGGACGAAGCTCGTCTTCGACTACCTGCGCGGCCGCTCGACGCTAAAGCGCGTCTACGTGCTGATCGACAGCCGCCACGGCATCAAGAAGAACGACGAGGAGGTCTTCGCCCTGCTCGACAAGGCGGCGGTCTCCTACCAGATCGTGCTGACGAAGACGGACAAGATCAAGGATGCCGGCGTGCCGCGGCTCATCGAGGAAACCCGGCTGAAGATCGTCAAGCGCCCTGCCGCCTATCCGGAAGTGCTGGCGACCTCGTCGGAAAAGAGCCGCGGGCTCGAGGAATTGCGCGGCGCGATCCTTACGGCAATCGCGCGCTGATCGTTTCGGCGCGCGCCGCGCCCGAGGCGATGACCGGCCCGCTGACGCTGCCGGCCGGCGCGCCGCCCATGGGCTCGAGGCTGACGGACAGCACCGCGCCCTCGACGAGGCGGTCGCGCAGCGCCGCCGGCACCGCCAGCTCGCCTTCGCCCGTCTGCGGCAGCACGCCGAGCGAGACGGGCGCCTTGCCCTTCTCGTTCAGCCAGACCTCCAGCGATTTCTTCTTGCCGGCGCCGCCGGCGACGGGCGTCACATGCAGCGCACCGCGCGCCTCGTCATAGCGCGCGACGAGGCCGACCGCCGTGCCGGCGCCGGCGAGGTTGGCGACGAGCCGCCCGCTGCCCGAGCGGGGCGCAAGCAGCGTGCTGACGGAAAGGGCAAGGCCGGCCGCGACGGCAAGCGAGGCGAGCGCCAAGGCCCGCCAGAGCGCCAGCGAATGCCAGCAGCCGCCCGAGACCCTGCCGGAAAAGACGACGTCGCACGGCGTTGCGCGGGGAAGCGGCCTGTCGAAGAAGGACCGGGCGCCCGGCGGCAGGTGCAGCGCCTCGTCTTCGCCGGATATCGAGAGGTTCTCCGCCCAGCGGCTGACCATGGCGGCAAACGGGCGGTCCTTGGCAAGCCGCGCCTCGACCTTCAGCCGCTCCGCCTCGGAAAGGACGCCCAGCACATATTCGCCGGCGATCACCTCGTCGCAGCAGGGTTGCCTCATTTCTCGGTCGGACGCCGTCATCGGCTCATGCACTTTCCCGGTTGGACAATGCCCATGCGAGGGCTCACGCTACCTATATAAGGATGCCGATGCGGCTTTGCACGGGGTCGATGCGCACGGCGGCCCATCATAGCGCCCATCGGCGCCACGCGCCACCGATCCGGCGGCGAACCGTTTCTTCGATTGTGGCCGGCGGATCATTCCATCGTCACGAAACATGCGTTAAACAGGCCCGCACGAATTTCCACGAGGCCGCCATGTCCCTAACCGAAAGCGAAACCCAAGCCCGCCTTCTCGCGCAGGCACTGCCCTACATGCAGCGCTACGAGAACAAGACCATCGTGGTGAAATACGGCGGCCATGCCATGGGCAACCCGGAACTGGGCAAGGCCTTCGCCAGCGACATCGCGCTTCTCAAGCAGTCCGGCGTCAACCCCATCGTCGTGCATGGCGGCGGCCCGCAGATCGGCGCGATGCTGACCAAGATGGGCATCGAATCGAAATTCGAGGGGGGGCTTCGCGTCACCGACCAGAAGACCGTCGAGATCGTCGAGATGGTGCTGGCCGGCTCGATCAACAAGGAGATCGTCGCGCTCATCAACCAGACGGGCGAATGGGCGATCGGCCTGTGCGGCAAGGACGGCAACATGGTCTTCGCCGAAAAGGCCAGGAAGACCGTCGTCGACCCGGACAGCAATATCGAGCGCATCCTCGACCTCGGCTTCGTCGGCGAGGTGGTGGAAGTCGACCGGACCCTCATCGACCTGCTCGCCAAGTCCGAGATGATCCCGGTCATCGCGCCGGTGGCGCCGGGCCGCGACGGCCATACCTACAACATCAACGCCGACACCTTCGCCGGCGCCATCGCCGGGGCGCTGAGCGCCACACGCCTGCTCTTCCTCACCGACGTTCCGGGCGTCCTCGACAAGAACGGCAAGCTCATCAAGGAGCTTTCGGTCGCCGAGGCCCGCGCGCTCATCAAGGACGGCACGATTTCCGGCGGCATGATCCCCAAGGTCGAGACCTGCATCGACGCCATCAAGGCGGGCGTTCAGGGCGTCGTCATCCTCAACGGCAAGACCGCCCATTCCGTGCTGCTCGAAATCTTCACCGAGCACGGCGCCGGCACGCTGATCGTGCCGTAAGGCACGTCAGCCGTAGGCGATGAGGGCCAGCACGCCGACGACGATGAGCGCGCAGCCGGCGATCTCCAGCCGGTTGATACGCTCCTTGAAGATGAAGACGGTGGAGGCGAAGGTGAAGAGCATTTCCACCTGCGCCAGCGCCTTCACCACGGCCGCCTGCTGGAGCGTCATGGCCATGAACCAGCCGAAGGAGGCCGTCGCGCCGACGAAGCCGACCACGATCGCCGGCCGCCAGGCGCTTGCTATGCGCGGCAGTTCCGCGCGCTCGCGCAGGAGGATCCAGCCGAGCATGACCAGCGTCTGGAGCACGATCACGAAGGCCAGCGTATAGCTCGCCTGCACCATGTAGTCCGGCGCCGGCAGCGTCGGGGCGAGCGCCAGCGAGGCGGAACGGTAGGCGACGGCCGAAATACCGAAGAAGGTTCCGGACAGAAGGCCCGTTCCCGCCGTGCGGGTGAGGAGCGAGGTGAAGAGCGTGCGCGGCGACACGACGCTGCGGGCGACCGAGATGATCATGACGCCGGCGACGGAGATGGCGATCGCGACGAGCGTTCCGGGCGAAGCCCTCTCGCCGAGGAAGACCAGCGCGAACAGCGCCGCCTGCGCCGGCTCGGTGCGCGAATAGGCCGTCCCCACCGCGAAGTTGCGGAAGGAGAAGAGGTGGACGAGCAGGAAGGTCGCGGCGATCTGCGAGAGCCCGCCGACGACGGCCCAGAAGAACAAGGCCGCTCCGGGCACCGGCATCGGCCGGTCCAGCACGAAGGCGAGGATCGCCATGTAGGAAAGCGCGAAGGGCACGCCGAAGCCGAAGCGCACGAAGGTGGCGCCCGTCGTGCCCATGCGGCCCTTCAGGTGTTTCTGCATGGCGGAGCGGACATTCTGCAGGAAGGCCGCGGCGATGGTGATGAGAACCCAGATTTCCATGCCTGCCCGCTAGCACGGGGCCGGTTGCAAATCCATCGCCCGGCGATGCCGGCACGGAAAATTCCGTTTCCCTCGCAGGGCGCCCGTGCCATAAGACGGGCCATGACCGAACTTCCGAACAAAGCCGATTTCGCAAGCGTGCGCGACTGGGTCTTCGACCTCGACAACACGCTCTACCCGCACCATGTCGATCTCTTCGCCCAGATCGACCAGAACATGACGGCTTATGTCGCGGCCCTTCTCGGCCTCTCGCGCGAGGACGCGCGCGCTCTGCAGAAGCAATACTATTTCGATCACGGCACCACGCTGAAGGGGCTGATGATCCATCACCACATCGATCCCGTCGACTTCCTCGAAAAGGCCCATGCGATCGACTACGGCGTGCTGTCGCCCGACCTGTCGCTCGGCGAGGCGATCCAGGCGCTGCCCGGCCGCAAGTTCATCTTCACCAACGGCAGCGTCAAGCATGCCGAGATGGCGGCCAAGGCGCTCGGCATCTTCCACCATTTCGACGACGTCTTCGACATCGTGGCGGCCGACTATGTGCCGAAGCCCGCGGGCACGACCTACGACAAGTTCATGTCCCTTCACCGGGTCGACACGCAGCATGCCGTCATGTTCGAGGACCTGCCGCGCAACCTCGTCGTGCCGAAGACGCTCGGCATGAAGACCGTCCTCCTCGTGCCGCAGGACGAGCATCACGAGTTCACCGACGCGTGGGAAAAGCGTTCCGAGAACGACGAGCATATCGACTATGCCACGTCGAACCTCACCGCCTTCCTCAACGCGCTGCTCTAGCGGACACAATCCCGACACGGAAAAATCCCTTTCCTGTCAAAAGGTTGAACTACCAATTTGTAACTGGTGCCGGCCGGCGTTCCCTCTATCCTGCCCCTCAAAGGGACAATGATGGAAAGGAACGACCATGGCTAAAAAGGAACTTCTTCTCGGCGCCGTCGCCGCCGGCCTCATTTTCTCGGGCGCCGCCGTCCCGGCTTTCGCCGCCAAGGGCGAAGGCAAGCATCATCACCGCCACGGCGCGATGATCGAACGGCTCGATGCCGACAAGAACGGCAAGGTCTCACTGGACGAGGTCAAGGCCAATGCCTCCGCCGCCTTCAAGGCCTTCGACACGGACGGCAACGGCGCGGTCTCAAGGGAGGAGATCAAGGCGCGCCACGCCGCCTTCAAGGAGGCCCGCAAGGCCGTTCGCGATGCGGCCGAGGCCGACAAGGACAAGGCCCGTGAGGCGCTGCGCGCGGGCGGTCCCTACTGGCTGCCGGGCGCCGGAAAGATGTTCGACCGCACCGATACGGACAAGAGCGGCACGCTCTCGCAGGCCGAGGTGCTGGCGAGCGCCGAGAAGATGTTCGAGCGCCGCGACAGCAACAAGGACGGCGCCATCGACGCGGCCGATGCCGGCAAGGGCAAATGGCATCACGGCAAGCATGGCGAAAAGCGCGCCGAACGGATGCTGCAGCGCCTCGACACCGACAAGGACGGCAAGGTCTCGAAGGACGAGATGCTGGCCCGCGCCACGCAGACCTTCCAGCGGCTCGATGCCGACGGGAACGGCGAGGTGACGAAGGCGGAGGTCGACGCAAAGCGTGAAGCCTTCCGCGATGCCCGCAAGGCGTTCCGTGAAGTGAAGGCCACCGACGGCGAGGCAAGGGACGCCGCCCGCAAGGCGTTGCGGGATGCCCGGATCGACCGCATGGGCGGCCGGATGTTCGAGCGCGCCGACGCCGACAGGAACGGCATCCTGACCAAGGCCGAGATGGAAACCGCGGCGGCGGCCATGTTCCAGAAGCGCGACCGCAACGGCGACGGCTTCATCACCCTCGACGAAATGGGCCGGCACCACAAGAAGTAATGCGGCAACGCAGACGCCCCGGTCCTGCCGGGGCGTTTTTTATGCCTTACCCGTGCGCCGCGGCCGCCGCATGCTCGGCTTCCAGGTTCTCGTAGAACTTCACGATGATGTCCCAGGCCTCGTCCGCCGTTTCGACGAACTGCATCAGCTCGACGTCGCCCGGTGCGATGGTTCCGAAAGCGGCAAGGGCCTCGAAATCGATGATCTTGTGCCAGAATTCCCTGCCGAACAGGATGAGCGGCACCAGCGCCATGCGGCCGGTCTGCATCAGCGTCACCGTCTCGAACAGCTCGTCCAGCGTGCCGAAGCCGCCCGGGAACACCGTCACGGCCTTGGCGCGCAGCAGGAAATGCATCTTGCGGATCGCGAAATAGTGGAAGTTGAAGCTGAGCTCCGGCGTCACATAGGCGTTCGGCGCCTGCTCGTGCGGCAGCACGATGTTGAGGCCGATCGACGGCGCGCCGATATCGGCCGCCCCGCGGTTGCCCGCTTCCATGACGCCCGGCCCGCCGCCGGTGACGACGACATATTCCTTGAAGTCGAGCTCGGCCGACTTTTCCGAGCACATGCGGGCGAACTTGCGCGCCTCCTCGTAGTAGACCGAGGCGGCCTCCAGGTTCATGCGCTGCGTCTCGTTGCGCGCCGCCCAGGCCTCCTGGCCGGGGGCGGGGATGCGCGCGCCGCCGAACATGACGACGGTGGACTTGATGCCGCGCTCTGCCAGCATCATCTCGACCTTCAGTAATTCGAGCTGGAGGCGCACCGGGCGCAGCTCCTCGCGGCAGAGGAAATCGTCGTCGGCATAGGCAAGCCGATAGGCGGGATTTGCCGATTGCGGCGTCTGCGGCACGACGGCGGCGCGGTGCTTGTCCTGCGCGCTGTCGGCGAGCGGATCCCAGACGCCGTCCTTGCGGCGCAGATTCTTCTTCTTCAGTCTTGCCATGTCACTTTCCTGCCTTCTGGCCTGCTTTCCTGCCCCGCGGGATTACCATTTCGCCCGTGCGACAGTATCTGCCGGAAAGGGGCTTCATCTTTCCCGGCACTTGCTCTAGAGCATCTTTCCGATTGATGAAATCGACCTTCCGGCATCCCGACAATCGAAAATAAGCCTCGAAGTTTAAGGAATTCCGATGACCACGTCCCAGTTGTCCGCCTTGTCCGCCACCATCGACCGCGCCTTCGAGGAACGCGACAGCGTCAATACCGGAACGCGCGGGGAAGTGCGCGACGCGGTGGAGAGCGCACTGAACCTGCTCGACAGCGGCAAGGCCCGCGTCGCCGAGCGCGGCGAGGACGGTAACTGGACGGTCAACCAGTGGCTCAAGAAGGCCGTTCTCCTCTCCTTCCGCCTCAACCCGATGGAGATCGTCAAGGGCGGCCCGGGCGAGTCCTCCTGGTGGGACAAGGTGCCCTCCAAGTTCGACGGCTGGAGCGTCAACGAGTTCGAGAAGGCCGGCTTCCGCGCCGTGCCGAACTGCGTGGTGCGCCGCTCGGCCTATATCGCGCCGAACGCCATCCTCATGCCCTCCTTCGTCAATCTCGGCGCCTATGTCGGCGAGGGCACGATGGTCGACACCTGGGCGACGGTCGGCTCCTGCGCGCAGATCGGCAAGCATGTGCACCTTTCCGGCGGCGTCGGCATCGGCGGCGTCTTGGAGCCGATGCAGGCCGGCCCGACCATCATCGAGGACAACTGCTTCATCGGCGCCCGCTCGGAAGTCGTGGAAGGCTGCATCGTGCGCGAGGGCTCCGTGCTCGGCATGGGCGTCTTCATCGGCAAGTCGACCAAGATCGTCGACCGCGCCACCGGCGAAGTGACCTATGGCGAAGTGCCGCCCTATTCCGTCGTCGTCGCCGGCTCCATGCCGTCCGACAAGACCATGCCGAACGGCCTTCCGGCCCCCAGCCTCTACTGCGCGGTCATCGTCAAGCGCGTCGACGCGCAGACCCGCTCGAAGACCGGCATCAACGAACTGCTGCGCGACTGACATGGCGGCAGCCGGCGAAGAGCGCGGGCCGGATATCGCCTGGCTCTTCTTCGGCTGGTCCGGCCGCCTGAGCCGGGCGCCCTTCGCGCTCGGCTGGGCTTTCTGGCTGATGCTGCTGTCGGCCGCGTTCACCCGCATCATGATCGTGCCGAAGGAGGATCCATCCTTCCTTCTCTGGGCCTTCGTCTTCATCGGCACCGGCCTCGTCTCGACGGTCTCCTGCCTGATGCTGTCGATCAAGCGGCTGCACGACATGAACCTGCCGACGCTGCTGGTCGCCTGCCTCTTCTTTCCCGTCGTCTCCATCCTCGCGCTTCTCGCCCTGCTGTTCTGGCCGGGAACCGACGGGCCCAACGACCATGGGCGCCTTGCCGACCGGGCGAAGGACTGACGCCGGCCCCTCCCCGGCGTGACAGGCCATCGGGGATCGGCTACACCTCGATTCTCCCGTCCCTTACGCCGCGATCCCCGTATCCATGACCTCTTCCGATCCCATCGCCAATCTCGCAACGCTCATCCGCTGCCCCTCCGTGACGCCCGCCGAAGGCGGCGCGCTGACGGCGCTTGCCGCCATGCTGGAGCCGCTCGGCTTCACGGTGGAGCGCATGGTCGCCAGCGAACCCGGCATGCCCGACATCGAGAACCTCTATGCCCGCATCGGTACGGAAGGCCCACACTTGATGTTCGCCGGCCATACGGACGTCGTGCCCGTCGGCGACGAGGCGGCCTGGACGCATGCGCCCTTCGGCGCGGAGATCGCCGGCGGCGAGATGTTCGGCCGCGGCGCGGTGGACATGAAGGGCGGCATCGCCTGCTTCGTCGCCGCCGTCGCGCGGCATATCGAGCGGCACGGCCCGCCGAAGGGTTCCATTTCCTTCCTCATCACCGGCGACGAGGAAGGCCCGGCCGTCAACGGCACGGTCAAGCTGCTCGAATGGGCGGCCGCGCGCGGCGAGCGCTGGGACGCCTGCCTCGTCGGCGAGCCGACCAACCCGGACCGGCTCGGCGACATGATCAAGATCGGCCGGCGCGGCTCCGTCTCGGGCGCCATCACCGTTCACGGCGTGCAGGGCCACGCCGCCTATCCGCACCTTGCCGACAATGCCGTGCGCGGCGTGATCGCGCTGACGGACGCATTGATGCACCCGCCCTTCGACGCCGGCACGGAGAATTTCCAGCCGTCGAACCTCGAAGTGACGACCATCGACATCGGCAATCCGGCCACCAATGTCGTGCCCGGCAAGGCGAGCGCCAGCTTCAACATCCGCTTCAACGACACCTGGACGGCCGAGACCGTGATGGCCGAGATCGTCCGCCGGCTCGATGCCGCCGCGCGCGACGGGAAGCTGCGGCCCGGCCGCGCGCCCGTGCGCTACGACCTCAAGTGGGCCGAGCGGCCGAGCCATGTCTTCCTCACGCGCAACAACCAGCTGATCTCCTCGCTTTCGGGCGCCGTGGAGGCCGTCACCGGCCTTGCCCCGAAGCTGTCGACGACAGGCGGCACGTCCGATGCTCGCTTCATCAAGGATTATTGCCCGGTGGTGGAATTCGGCCTTGTCGGCCAGACCATGCACATGGTGGACGAAAGGGTCGCGGTGGCCGACCTCGAAACGCTCACCGTGATCTACGAGACCTTCATCGCGCGCTGGTTCGGCGATGCCGTGGCTTGACGAGGTCCTGCACTATATCAACGGCGTCTACCTGCTCGTGCGCCAGAAGCAGGAGGGCTTCGGCTGGCTGGACCTGACACCACGCGGGCTTGCCCGCTCCTTCTGGTCCTTCGTCTGGTGCCTGCCGGCCTTCGCCGTCATCTGGGCCTCCTGGCGGCTCTATTATATCGCCGGCATGCCGGCCGGCACCGCCGCCGGCCCGGTGTTCCTGGTCAAGCTGCTGGTGATCGACGTGCTCGGCTGGCTGTTGCCGCTCGCGCTCGTCACCGCGCTCGCGCCGGTGCTCGGCTACGGCAAGCATCTTCTCGTCCTGCTGACGGCGAGCAACTGGATTTCCGTGCCCTTCACCTATGCCGCGGCGCTCCCCTTCGCGCTCTCGCTGATCCTGCCCGCTACGGCGCCTTTCGCAGGGCTCCTGCTCTATGCCGTCTTCGGCGCGAGCGTGATGCTGCAATTCCGCCTTCTGTGGATGTGCCTCGGCAAGCAGACGCTGCTCTCCGCCGCCATCACGGCGCTCTTCGTGCTGCCGCCGATGATCGTCGGGCAGGAGTTGCAGCGTCTCCTCGGCACGCTGCCGGGCTGACGTTTTTTCAGTAGTCGACGGCGAGGAAATAAAGGCCGTCCGGCGGGGCGACGGGGCCGCAGGCCTTGCGGTCGCGCGCTTCCAGCGCCGCGCGCACGTCGTCCACCGACCACTTGCCCTCGCCCGCCAGCTTCAGCGTGCCGGCGAAGGAGCGGATCTGGTTGTGCAGGAAGCTCTGCGCCGAGACGCGGATCTCGATAAGGTCGCCGCTGCGCGTCACGTCCAGCCGGTCGATGGTGCGCACGGGGCTGTTCGCCTGGCACTGGGCGGCGCGGAACGTGGTGAAATCGTGCCTGCCGACCAGCATCTGCCCTGCCGCATGCATCGCCTCGTGGTCGAGGTCCCGGGCGACGAACCACGCGCGGTTCGCCTCCAGCGCCAGCGGCGCCTTGCGCGAGATGATGCGATAAAGATAGTGCCGCTTCTTCGCGGAGAAGCGCGCGTCGAAATCCTCCGGCACCTCGGCCGCGTCGAGAATGGCGACCCGTTCGCCGGCCATGCCGAGATGCGCGTTGAGGGCGTTGCGGAGCGTGTGTTCCTTCCATTGCCGCGACAAGTCGGCATGGGCGACCTGCCCCATGGCGTGGACACCGGAATCCGTGCGCCCCGCGCCGCGGATCGAGACGGTCTCGCCCGTCAGCGACAGGATCGCCGCCTCGATGGCGCCCTGCACGGAAGGGCCGTTCTCCTGCCGCTGCCAGCCGACATAGGGCGTGCCGTCATATTCGATCAGCAGGCGATAGCGCGGCATCAGGAAAGGACCGCGCCGGCCGCAACCGGCGTGCCGCGCAGGAAATCGGCCGCATCGAGCGCCTTGCCGCCGGCCTTCTGCAAGCGCAGGAGCCGCACGGCGCCCTCGCCGCAGGCGACCGTCAGGCGGTCGTCGAGCACGGTGCCGGCCGGTGCCGCGCCATCGGCGCGCTCGCTCGCCAGCACCTTCACACGCTCGGCCTTGCTGGCGGCGTGAAGCTCGAACCAGGCGCCCGGCGCGGGCGAGAGGCCGCGGATATGGTTGTGGACGTCCCGTGCGGGCCGGGAGAAATCGATGCGGGTCTCGGCCTTGTCGATCTTGGCGGCATAGACGACGCCCTCTTCGGCCTGCGGCGTCAGCGGCAGGTCGCCCGCCTCCAGCTTGGCCATCGCCTCGGCCATCAGCGTGCCGCCGGCTTCCATCAGCGCGTCGTGCAACTCGCCCGCCGTCATCTCTTCCGGGATCGCCACGCGACGGGTGAGCGCGACGGGGCCGGTGTCGAGGCCCTTGTCCATCTTCATGACCATCATGCCGGTCTCGCCGTCGCCCGCCATGATCGCCCGCTGGATGGGCGCGGCGCCCCGCCAGCGCGGCAGCAGCGAGGCATGACCGTTATAGCAGCCGAGCCGCGTGCCGGTGAGGATCGCCTCCGGCAGGAGAAGGCCGTAGGCGACGACGACGGCGACGTCGGCCTTCAGTGCACGGAAGGCCTCCCGGTCTTCCCCGGCGCGGAAATTGACGGGCGTGAAGACGGGGATGCCGCGCCGTTCCGCTTCCTGATGGACAGGGGATTTCACCAGTTCGAGGCCGCGGCGGCCGGCCGGGCGCGGCGGCTGCGAATAGACGGCGACGATCTCGTGGCCGGCGTCGGCAAGCGCCGTCAGCGTCGGGACGGAGAAGGCCGGCGTGCCCATGAAGATGATGCGAAGGGCCATCGGTCAGCCTCCGTTATCTGGAAAGCGGCAGCGGCCCCTCAGAGCGCCTTGCTGCCGCGCAGCTTCGCCGCCTTGGTGAACTTGCGGATCACCATTTCGCGCTTCAGCTTGGAAATATGGTCGATGAACAGGATGCCGTTCAGATGGTCGATCTCGTGCTGGAGGCAGGTCGCGAGCAGGCCGTCGGCCTCCGTCACCTGCTCCCGGCCCTCGGCGTCGAGGTGCCTGACCTTGATCTTCGCCGGGCGCTCGACCTCGGCATAGTAATCCGGGATCGAAAGGCAGCCTTCCTCGTAGACCGAGCGCTCGTCGGAGGACGAGACGATCTCCGGGTTGATGAAGACGAGCGGCGTCTTGTCGTCACCCTCCTTGGATACATCCAGCACCAGCATGCGGCGCGGCACGCCGATCTGGATGGCGGCAAGGCCGATGCCCGGCGCGTCGTACATCGTCTCCAGCATGTCGGCGGCAAGCTTCTTGACCTCGCCATTCACGGTCTCGATGGGTTTCGAGGCCTGGCGAAGGATCGGATCGGGAAGGATAATCAGCGGCTTGATGGTCATGCGCCTCCTTAGCGCGCTTTGCCGGCGCTTTCAATCGACTTCGCCCGTTTCGCCGGCGATTTGTTCACGTTATGATCTGGTTTTTGACGCAATCCGTGCTATGGTCGCCGCATGATCGATCCCGCGTCCGATGCCTTCCTCGCCTCCCTTCCCGACCGGCTCGGCGGCCCCCTGCCGGCCTTCGTATTGCTTGCGGCCGGCATTATCGCCGTCTTCGGCCTCCTCTCGGCCCGGCGCAGCCATGCCCGGCAGCGGCAGGCGGCGGCGATGGCGGAGCTGCGCTTTGCCGAACTCCTCAGGGCGCAGACCGAGATGCAGGGCCGCGTCGCCGCCATGGCCGAGGTGTTCGGCGCCAAGCAGTCCGAGACCAACCAGGCGATCAACGCCCGGCTCGACGGGCTGACGCAGCGGCTCGGCCAGTCGATATCCGAGCAGACCCGCGCGACGCACGAGAATCTCCGCCGCCTGCAGGAGCGCCTCGCCGTGATCGACACGGCGCAGACCAACATCCAGTCGCTGGCAAAGGACGTGGTCGGCCTTCAGGCGATCCTCTCCAACAAGCAGACGCGCGGCGCCTTCGGCCAGTCGCGCATGGAGACGATCATCGCCGACGCGCTGCCGGCCGGCGCCTACCAGTTCCAGGCACAGCTTTCCAACGGCGTCAGGCCCGACTGCACGATCCGCATGCCGAACGGCCAGCCGCCGCTCGTCGTCGACGCGAAGTTTCCGCTGGAGGCGTGGAACGCCCTTTCGGACGGCCGCCCGCCCGAGGCGGCGAAGGCCGCCGCCCAGCAGTTCCGCCGCGACATGGAGGTGCATATCCGCGATATCGCGGAAAAATACCTCATCGCCGGCGAGACGCAGGACACCGCCTTCCTCTTCGTGCCGTCGGAATCGATCTTCGCCAGCATCCACGAGAATTTCGAGGGCGTCGTGCAGCGGGCGCACCGCGCGCGCATCGTCATCGTCTCGCCCTCGCTGCTGATGCTCTCCGTGCAGGTGCTCCAGGCGCTCCTCAAGGACCAGCGCATGCGCGAGCAGGCTCATGTCATCCAGGGCGAGGTCGGGCGGCTGATGGACGACCTGACGCGGCTCGACGACCGGGTGCGCAAGCTCGCCGGCCACTTTTCCGCCGCGCAGAAGGACGTCGAGCAGATCCTAACCTCGACGGAGAAGCTGGCGCGGCGCGGCGCCCGCATCGGCGACATGGAATTCGAGGCCGCCGCGTCCCTTTCGCAGCCGGCGGAGAAGGCCGTCGAGAGCCGGACGGGCCAGTTGCGGCTGAGGGTGGTTGACGAAGACTGACCGCCCGGGCATCGTCCGGCGGAAACGACAAGGGACGCTCTCATGATCACCGTCTTCGGCTCCATCAACATGGACCTCATCGCCACGCCCGAACGCCTGCCGAAGCCGGGCGAGACGGTGCTCGGCACCAGCTTCACCACCGCGGCCGGCGGCAAGGGGGCCAACCAGGCGCTCGCCGCCCGCCGCGCCGGGGCCATGGTGCGCATGGCGGGGGCCGTCGGCGACGACCAGATGGGAAGCCAGGCGCTCGCCCTCCTCGCCGACGCCGCCGTCGACCTCAACGCCGTGCGCTCGGCCGCCGAGGCGACCGGCACTGCCCATATCCTCGTCGCCGCCGACGGCGAGAACGTCATCGTCGTGGTGCCCGGCGCCAACGGCACGGTGACGGACGAGGATGCCCGGCGCACGGTCGCGGCCATGTCGCGCGGCGACTACCTGATGCTGCAGTTCGAAATCCCCGACGCCGCCATCGAGGCCGCGCTTGCGAGCGCGAAGGCCAAGGGCGTCATCTCGATCATGAACATCGCCCCCTTCAAGGCCGAGGCCGAACGGATCGGCGCGATGGCGGACATCCTCGTCGCCAACGAGACGGAATTCGACCTCTTCGTCGGCAAGGGCGAGCTCTCGGCGGAAGCGCGCGAGGCGACCATGCGGGCGCTGCATTCCGAAAGCGGGCAGACGATCATCGTGACGCTCGGCGCGGACGGCGTCGTCGCCATCCACAAGAACGAAGTGCACCGTGCCGCGGGCCTTGCCATCGAGCCGGTCGACACGGTCGGGGCGGGCGATACGTTCTGCGGCTATCTCGCCGCCTCGCTCGATGCGGGCCTCACCTTCGGCAAGGCGCTGCGCCGGGCGGCCGTCGCCGGCTCGCTCGCCTGCCTCAAGCCGGGCGCGCAGCCCTCCATCCCCTTCGCCCGCGCCGTCGACGCCAGGATCTAGGATGCGCCAGGGGCCGTCCCTCGCGGCCCCTCGGCGTCGCATCCGGCAAACGGCCCGTCGCAGACAGCGCAAGGCCTGAAAATTCAGCCGCTTGGGTAACTTCCAATTCCCTAATTTGGCTATTTATTAATATTCTATCGGTTACTGAAGTCCTCAGACTTCCGCATTCCCTTCCGGGGCGCGGCCCGTCTCTGGCGCTGGTCGCGCGCCCCGCCCTCCATGATGGAGACCACCCCGCAAAAGAATGTGCCTCCTCGCGGCCGTCCGCCGCGAGCGTCTTTCATCGTGAGGATTTCATGTTCAAGTTCCAGGCCAAGTCGCTCGCGACGAAGCTCATCGCGGTCACCGGCGGCACGATCGCCCTGGTGATGCTCGCTTCCAACACCGTGCTGATCAGCCAGACCCAGGATCGCGTCGCCGAGCTCGTCTATGCGCAGGCCGATTCCGAGGCCAAGGCGATCGCATCCGATGTCGCGACGGATATCGGCCAGCTTGCGAGCGCGGCGCGCTCCATGGCGGGCGTCATCGAGCAAGGCCAGGCCGGCGGCCATTTCGACCGCAAGGAAGTGGTCGACATCATCAAGGCCAATGCCGAGAAGAACAGCTTCGCGCTCGGAAGCTGGTTCGCCGAGGAACCGAACGCCTTCGACGGCAAGTCCCGCGAGCTTTCCGAGAACACCGAGACCGGCACCTTCAAGGACGGCTCGTTCAACCCCTACTGGACGAAGCGCAAGGACGGCTCGATCGCGCTGTCGACCTTCGAATCCGACTACAAGGCCGAATGGTATGCGCTGGCCGCCCAGAGCGGCAAGGGCGCGATGAGCCAGCCCTACCAGGAAAGCTCGACCGGCGAAGGCTTCACGATGGCCTCGATCGCCTATCCCGTCGTGGTTGGCGGCAAGCGCATCGGCGTCACCGGCGTCGACGTCTCGCTGAAGACGCTCTACGAGAAGCTCAGCCAGCTGCGGCCGTTCGGCGAGGGCCGCGTCCTCCTCCTGTCGCAGACCGGCAAGTGGATCGTCGCGCCGACCGCCGAACTCCTGATGAAGGAATATGACGGCGCCGGCCTCGACATCGTCAAGCAGGCGATCTCCAGCGGCAAGCCGGAGCGCATCGAGAACCTGAGCTTCGACGAGCTCGCCACCTTCGACCGCGTCGTCTATCCGTTCGCGCTGCCCGACATCAACACGACCTGGGTCGTGCTGGTCGACGTGCCGCATGCGGCGATCAACGCGCCGGTGCGCGACCAGACCTATATCATGATCGCCGGCGGCCTGATCGTCCTTGCCACGGTGCTGGCGGGCCTCTACTTCGCCGTCCGCTTCCTCGTCCAGAAGCCGCTCGCCGGCCTCGTCAGCGGCGTCGACACGCTCAGCAACGGCATCTATACCCAGCCCATCGCCGGCCAGGACCGCTCGGACGAGACAGGCGCGGTCGCCAAGGCGCTGGAAGGCTTCCGCCACCAGCTCGCCGACACCAAACGCCTGGAGGCCGAGGCCAACAGCCAGCGCCAGATGACCGAGGCCGAGCGCAGCCGCTCGGAAGCCGAACGGGCCGAATCGGGCGCCCTCCAGCGCGACATCGTCGCCCGCCTTGCCGACGGCCTTGCCCAGCTTTCCTCCGGCAACCTGACCTTCCGTCTTTCCGGCGATTTCCCGGGCGAGTACGGCAAGCTCAAGACCGACTTCAACTCGGCCATCGCCAGCCTCGAGGAGACGATCCAGACGGTCAACGCCTCGGTCGGCAATATCGGCGGCGGCACCGGGGAGATCTCCAAGGGCGCGGCCGACCTGTCGCACCGCACCGAACAGCAGGCGGCAAGCCTCGAAGAGACCGCGGCGGCGCTCGACCAGCTCACCTCGCAGGTCAATTCCAGCGCGGAGAACGCCCGCGTCGCCGCGAAATCCGTGGAGACGGCGAACGACGACGCCAGCAAGTCCGGCGAAGTGGTCCAGAAGGCAATCAATGCCATGCGCGGCATCGAGCAGTCCTCGCGGGAGATCTCCAACATCATCGGCGTCATCGACGACATCGCCTTCCAGACGAACCTCCTCGCCCTCAATGCCGGCGTGGAAGCGGCGCGTGCCGGTGAAGCCGGCAAGGGCTTTGCGGTCGTGGCGCAGGAAGTGCGCGAGCTCGCCCAGCGCTCGGCCAATGCCGCCAAGGAGATCAAGACGCTGATCAACACCTCCGAGGGCCAGGTGCGCGAAGGCGTCGACCTCGTCGGCAAGGCCGGCGGCGCGCTGGAGAACATCGCCGAGCAGGTCAACCAGATCAACGGCCTCATCCGCCAGATCTCCTCCTCGGCCTCCGAACAGGCTGTCGGCCTCAAGGAGATCAACGCGGCCGTCAACCAGATGGACCAGGTGACCCAGCAGAACGCCGCGATGGTGGAGGAAACCACCGCCGCCTCCATGGCGCTCAACGACGAGGCCCAGACGCTGAAATCGCTCGTCGCCCGCTTCCGCGCCGGCGTCGCCGCCATGGCCACCGCCCAGCCGGTACAGCAGGCCTCCGTCCGCCGCGACGTCCAGCCCCAGCGTACCGCCTACCAGCCCCCGCGCACGCCCGCCCGCGCCACACCGCAGGTCGCCGGCAACACGGCGCTCGCACAGGACGACTGGGAAGAATTCTGAGCCACGGTTCAGGTAAAAAAGAAAAGGCCGGCGGAAACGCCGGCCTTTTTGTTTGACAGATTGTCGCTTCGCCGACGCATAGGGCGTGCTGGTAGGTGGATCCTCGGGTCAAGCAACCGTGGAGTCATTGAGAGAGGGCTGTTTGGGATCGGGCGATTGCATTGAGGATTGTCATGAGCTTTCGAATGGTTGCGACCATTGCGAGCTTGAATGGTTT